>Ga0102588_1000068_pt1 | contig 246493 bp, 229 predicted proteins | sample AraplaMF_Col_mMS_FD_76854 | JGI IMG/M metagenome (GOLD analysis project Ga0102588, IMG submission 76854) | Arabidopsis root microbial communities from the University of North Carolina, USA - plate scrape MF_Col_mMS (SPADES assembly) (version 2) | ecosystem: Host-associated > Plants > Roots >... | reverse complement strand
CATCCACTGGTACAACACCAAACGGATCTCCACAAAGCTCAAGGGCCTGAGCCCGGTGCAATACCGGGCCCAGGCCCTCGCGGCTTAGGATCCAACTTAGCCAGTCCAACTTTCGGGGACCAGTTCATAAGGCGCGGTGCCGCCGTCGTCATGCGTGGGTCCTAACCTCCCCACATCGCCGGGTAAAGCGGCGTCACCGTCAGGCTCTCGAGATGGGCGGTGCCTCCCTCGGCGAAGAGGGAGATGCTGTTCGCTCCCGCGTCGGGGAACACCTGGTCGGTGATGGTCGTCAGGCCGTCCTGGGCGAAGGCTTCCACGGATGCCCGGTCCACGTACAGCCGCAGGCGGAGGCGCCCGTCGATCAAGTCCACCCGGGCGTCTTCCACGGAGCTGAACGCCGGATGGAAGCCCTCGTTGCCGGAGTTGCTCCTGTCGATGGACAGCCGCTGCGTCGCCGTGGCATAGCCGATCTTGCTTGAGTGGCTGGCGTTTCCGAGCACTTTCAGGCCGAACGAGGATGCAGTGCCGGGCGAGAACTCTGCGTCGATCCGGGCCACGTCTCCGGTGACCGGCAGCGTGATGGTTCCCGGCAGGATGTCCTGCGCAGGCGCTGTGTACACGGCGGAAGCGTTCTTCAACGCATCCGCCTGGGACACCACTTGCTGCCGCAGCCGCGGGCCGTCTGCTGTCTGGGTCAGGACCACTTCGCGCGGCAAAGCCATGGTTCCGCGCCACGTGCTGGTGGGGGTGTCCTGGCCGTAGTCCCAGTTGTTCATCCAGCCCAGCATGATGCGCTTCCCGCCGGGGGCGTTGTTGAAGGACACCGAGGCGTAGTAGTCCCTGCCTTGGTCCAGCCAGTCGTGCGGTTCCAGGCGGGAGGTGTCCGAGGAAACAAACTCATCCGCCAGGATGTGGCCCCAGCCGCCCCGGTTGTTGTCCACGATCCTGATGGTGGCCTGGCTGCCCTTGAAGGCGCTCACGTCCCAGGCGGTCCAGGCCAGGTGTTCGGAATCGGCCCCGGTCGCGGTCCGGACGGTCTGGCCGTTGACTACGAGGTTCACGGTGGTTTCGCTGCTCCGAACCTTGGCCGGCTCCGATCCAAGCACCATGTTGTCCAAGGTCAGGTGCCCCCAGGGCCCCGTCGCATTGTCCACGATCCGGATGCGGGCGATCTGTCCGTACCAGGGCGAAACGTCCCAGTTTTGCCAGTTCAGGTCGCCGGAGTTGCGGCCCGTGGCTGTCCGTACGGGCACGCCGCCTACCAAGAGCTCCACTTGGAGTTGCCCGTCGTGGCGCTCGCCGCCGCCAAGAAGGAAACCGATGTTGGTGTTGGTCAGGTAGAACTCGGGAGACGTAATGGTGCCGACATTGTTGTCCTGGTAGGGGCCGCCCTCGAAGGTATTGATCCGTTTCCCGATGGCGAATTCACCGCCCGACGCCGAGGGGTTCAGTGCCGGCTGGAAGTCGCCGGTGAGCTGCCAGCCGGCGTCGCTGAGGGTTCCCGGGTAGTCGAAGCCGTCGAACAACAGATAGCCGGGAGGCGCCTGGTTGCCCGACTGCTCGCCCGGGCCCTGCGGGTGCTTTCCGCCGCCCACCAGGAAGTTGAGGTAGTCCTTGTCCACAGTGAAGGGCGCCGATTCCATGGTGCCTACCGGGTTGTCGCCGCCATGGAAGCTGTTCACCATGCCGGCCCCGATGTTTCCCGCCACCGTCATTTGACCCGCGAGGGTGCCGGCGGCGGGGGCGCCTCCCCAGGGGCCGGCACTGTTTGAAGGATCGTTCTGGACGTTCCATCCGTTGTAGTTGCCGCCGTTGAAACCGGCGAGGACATTGCCGGGCGGAAGCTGATCGGCGGGATCGATGTTTTCGGCGGTGAACGTTGTGCCGTTGAAGGTGCCCACGAAATACTGTCCGCCGCTGCCGCCGGCCACGGCTCCGGGATTGATGTTGACCGAAAGGACCCATTTGATGTTGTTCGGGTCCCCGTCCACGGCGAGGGGGAAGAGATCCGGGCATTCCCATTGCCCGCCGAAGGCATTCGCCGGTCCGAAGTCGGACAGATAGCTCCAGTCCTTCAGGTCGGTGCTCTTGTAGAGCAGGACGCGGTGCTCGTCGGCCTCGACGGCGGCCATCACCCAGTAATCCGGCCCGGAGGGGTTGTCGTACCAGAAGACCTTGGGGTCGCGGAAGCTGGACGTGTTCCTGTTGAGGACGGGGTTGCCGCTGTACTTGGTCCAGGTCTGCCCGTCGTCGACGCTGTACGCCAGCGATTGTGCCTGCTTGCCGGCGAGGGTGGGGTGGGCGCCGGTGTAGTTGCTGGTGTACACGGCAACCATCGGCGGGTTCTGCAGCGTCCCGAAGCCGCTGCTGTTCAGGGTGTCCACCACCACTGAGCCAGAGAAGATTTCCTCGATGACCTGGCCGTTTCCGTTTAAGCCGCGCGGGATGGCCAGGGGTTGTTCCTGCCAGTGGATGAGGTCCGTGGACGAAGCGTGGCCCCAGCTCATGTCACCCCATCGGGTGCCGTTGGGGTTGTACTGGTAGTACATGTGGTACCTGCCGTTGTGGAAAACCAGCCCGTTCGGGTCATTCATCCAGTTCTTTTCCGGCGTGTAATGCAGGTAGGGCCGGTATTGTTGCGACGCCGGATCGGGATCGGTGGCGCGGGCCGGGCTTGTGGCTATGGCGAGGGAAGCGGCGGCGAGGGCCACAGCCGTCGCGAGCGACAGCAATGCTTTGGTGCGTCTGGTCATCGTTGACCGACCTTTCAAGAGTGCTTGCCTAGCTGTACATCGAACGACGACGGCGGACATCACCTCAGGGGCGGTGTCCGCCGTCGTTGTTATTCCGGCAGCTGAGCGCCGGTGTCAGGGCGTCCGCAGTTACGGCGCGCTTACGGCGTTGCCCGGAACGAATAGTTCGAGGCGTAGCTGACCACTTGGTTGCTGTCTCCGCTGTCCAGCACCTTGCAGCCGGACGTCGATGCATCCAGCACTACGGTGTGCACGGCGATCCCGGACACCGTGTTGTTCGTGGCGATGTAGTTGTTGTTCCCGGAGGCCACCAGGATGATCGTGGGCGTCTGGCCGGACGGGCTGACGGAACCTGAGGGCACGTCGAAGCTGAAATGGTTGCCGATCACCGAGTTGCTGCCGCTGGCGATGTGGACCAGCCCGAAAAGATCATCCAGACCGTTGTTGTAGGGCTTGAGCGGATCGAACGGCTCCATCTGGCGGAGGAAGTGGTTGTTGCCTACAAGGTTCTCCGTGCAGCTTCCCTCGAAGGTGACCATGCCCGGATAAAACGCGTGCAGGCGGTTGGCGGTGATCGAGGAGCGGGTGCAGTTCTTGAAATGCACGCTGCTCTTGCCGCGCGGGAAGATGTTGTTCCCGCTGACGAGGAGCCCGAAGTGGCCTTCGGCGAAGACCGAGAATCCGACGTAGCCGGCGCCGATGAGGTTGTTCGTCACCTTGGTTGCCTGGCCGGAACCGGTGAGCTCCACGCAGGATCCGCATTCGGCCAGGAAGTTGCCGCTCACGCTGAGGGCGTCGGTGTCCTTCACCACCAGCCCGTGCTCCAGGTACACCATGCCCATGCCCTCGACCCGGCAGGAATCGTTGGCGGAGTCGAAGAGGATACCGGTCTTGCCGTTGGTGTAGTCGTTTTCGTTGCTGCCGAAGGAGACCCCGTCCAGGCAGAAGTTCTCAAACACCACCGCGCTTAGGCGGGGGTCGCCGGTGCGGTAGACCCGGAAAGCTTCGCTGTTGCCGTCGGTGTTTTCGACCCGGACGCGGCTGCCTCCGGGATTGATTTCGTGCCAGCTGGAGGTATTGCCGGCGTTGTAGCGGATGCTCAGCGAGGTGAAGCCGTGCCCGGAGCCGCGGATGGTCAGGAAGCTGATGTCCACATTCACGCGGGTCTTGAGGGAGTAGTCGCCCGGCGGAATGTAGACCACGGCGCCGGGCTTGGAAGCCTGGCTGGTCTGCTGGCTCTTGATGTCGGCGATGATGCTGTTGATGATGAGCCCGATGTCGTTGTAGGGCGTGGCCGAGGGGTTGCCCGGCACGGACCAGGTGGTGACGTCGTAAACGGTGGTCAAAGCGTGTTCTCCTCACATCGTTGGGGGGTGCTGCTGTGCTGTGCTGCGGGGTCGCCGGAAGAGCGCGGCGTAGCTGGACGTTCCGGCGATCCGGCAGCGCTCCGGCGAATTCGCGGGCGGCGGTGGGCTGCCGGCCGGCTTAGAGGACGCCGATCAGGTGGCGGTGTCCGGCGGCCGACGGCGGTTGGCCGGTGCCCGGCGTCGGCTGCTGTTCCGGCGGTGCCGCGTGTGCCGGGCCGGCGAATGCGGCCAGCCCGGCGGCGGTGCCCGCCGCTGCGGCCGACGCCAGGAAGGCGCGGAGTAGATTCCTGCGGCTGATGTCCGGGATGGGCTTCATCTGTTCTCCCTTGAACTGGATTTCCTAGATGTGGCGAGGTGTGGCCAGGGTGCAGCCAAAATATGCCAAAACGATTTTGCGTCGCCGCGAAGACTTTAGGACTGTGCGGCCCCGGGCGTCAAGGGAAAAACCCGCTGCGTCGGCCGCCAAAACAATTTTTCTTGTGACCCTTGACACGCTCGCCGGTCGTCCTTACGGTTATGCCAAGTCGTTTTGGCAAAACGATTCTTCACCCCGATCAATCTCGCCAATTCCGTTCGAGAGAAAGTGAGTCGACAGCGATGTCCACTCGAAAGACCATCAGCAGGTTCGCCGCCATCGGCGGCATTTGCACCGCCGTCGCCCTTGCGGCCACCGGGTGCGGCGCGGGGGGCCCGTCGTCTGCGGGTAGCGCCGCCAGCAGCACTGTCAACGTCCTTGTCGAAGCCGGCGGCCATGCGGAACTCACCGGTGTCGCCGAGCAGTGCAAGAAGGAAACCGGCGTCACTGCCAACTTCGTCGAACTGCCCTACGACGGCATGTTCAACCGACTGTCCAGCGAATTCTCCTCCGGCAACGTTTCCTTCGATGTCGCGGCCCTGGACTCCGTCTGGCTGCCCAGCTTCAAGGACGCAGTCCAGCCCATCGACGAGCTCTTCACCGACGAGGCCAAGAAGGATATCTTCCCGGCCCTGGTCAAGGAAGCCAACGTGGACGGCCACTTCATCGGCATGCCCGCCTGGACCAACGCGGAAATCATCCTGTACCGCAAGGACCTCTTCGAAGACGCCAAGAACAACGCTGACTTCAAGGCCAAGTATGGCTACGAGCTCGCCGCGCCCACCACCTGGAAGCAGTACCAGGACATCTCCGCCTTCTTTACCAAGGACGGCATGTACGGCACGGACGTGAAGGGCGCCGTCGAAACCGAATGGCTGGCCCACGTGCTGCAGGCCGGTTCGCCGATGGTCCTGGACGCCGACGGAAAGGTGATCGTCGACAACGCCGCCCACAAGGAAGCCCTGGACTTCTACACCAGCCTGGTGAAGTCCGCGCCGTCCGGCGCCGCGCAGGTCGACTGGGCCGCCGCGCAGAACCTGTTCAACCAGGGCAAGACCGCCATGACCCGCTTCTGGGCCCACGCGTACCGCCAGATCCCCAAGGATTCCCCGGTGGCAGGCAAGGTGGGCGCCGCTCCGATGATCGGCGGCAGCGCCGGCGTCGCGGGTGTTCCCGGTCCGTGGTACCTCTCGGTCCCCAAGGCCACCAAGAACGCCGAGGCGGCCAAGAAGTTCGTCAAGTGCGCCTACGACTACAACAGCATGGGCATCGAATCCAGCCTGGGCCTGGCCGCACGCATCTCCGCCTTCGAGAAGTACCAGGACAAGCCGGGCTACGAGAGCTTCAAGCCGCTGATCGAAACCCTCAGCGCCAAGGCCACTGCCACCCGCCCCGCCACCGCCAAGTGGCAGCAGATCGTGGACACCGTCCTCATCCCCACTCTGCAGAAGGCCGTGGCCGGCGGTGACTCCGCCGCCCTCCTCGCTGACGCCAAGAAGCAGATCGAGGCCCTCCTCAAGTAAGACTCCGCGGCCGGCACCTGCCCGCGCAGGCGCTTCCAGCGCATCGCAGTACGCGGTGCCGGCCGCGGCCCCAACCAGCAGAAAAGAACACCGTGCGTATCTCCGATCGCCGCTTCGCCCTCTTCCTGATGACGCCCGCGGCATTGTTCCTGGCCGTTTTCGTTGCTTACCCGCTGTTCCGCCTGGTGGCTGACAGCTTCTTCAAGATCTCGCCGATCGCCGGCGGCCCTCGCGACTTCGTGGGGTTCCAGAACTATGTGTCGGCCTTCGGCTCCGAAGCCTTCATCGGCGCCGGGTGGCGGACACTCGGCTACACCGTGGTGGTGGTGACCCTCGAGTTCGCCCTCGGGCTCGGCATGGCCCTGCTGTTCACCACCCTGGGCCGCAAGTCCCAGGTGTGGCGGACCGTCTTCCTCTACCCGCTGATGATCGCCCCGATCGTGGCCGGCCTGCTATGGAAGTTCCTCATGATCGACAACTTCGGCCTCATCGGCACCCTCCTCCACCAGGCCGGAATCCTGTCCAACCCCAACCAGATCGGCTGGCTGTCGGACCCGAACATCGTGTTGTTCTCCGTGGCGGTCCCGGACATCTGGCTCACTACGTCCTTCATGTGCCTGGTCCTCTTTGCAGGCCTCCAGAACATCCCGGGCGACCTGATCGAGGCAGCACGCCTGGACGGCGCACGCGCACCGTCCCTGCTGTTCCGGATCATCCTGCCCCTGCTGCGCCCGGTCATCGCCGTGGCCCTGGTGGTCCGCGGGATCGACGCCGCCCGGGCCTTCGACACCATCCTCATCCAGACCAGCGGCGGCCCACAGTCGGCTTCCGAAACCATGAGCCTGCTGATCTACCGCACCATGATCCGCTTCGGCGACCCGGGCCTCGCCAGCGCCATGGGCACCATCTACCTCGTCGCGATGCTCGCCGTCGCCTTCTTCGCGGTGGCCACCATCTGGCGGCCAGGAAAGGACACCTGATGCGCGTCGCCGAACGAACCAGGCCCGACGCCGGGAAGGCGGCTGCAGTGACTGCCGGGACTTCCGCGCCACGCACCACGCACGACGGCGGCCGCAAGCGCCGGGGCGTCAACCGCGAAGGCCTCGAAGCAGGCCGCCGAAGCACCAGGACCCTGCTGTGGATCCTCCTCGCAGCCGCGATGGTCCTCTACGGATTCCCGTTCCTCTACCTGCTGTTCACGTCCTTCAAGACGCCGATCGACACCATCGCGGTGCCACCAACGGTCCTCCCCAAGGAATGGACACTGGAGAACTACGCCAACGCCCTGGGCCGGAACGGTGTGCTGGCCTCCTTCATCAACAGCATCCAGACGGCCATCATCAGCACCCTGCTCTCGCTGGTGCTGGCGATACCGGCGGCGTACGGCATCACCCGCTACAAGACGCCGAGCGGCCGGGTTTTCATCATGGCCGCGCTGGTCACCCGCATGGTGCCGCCGGTGGCCATCGGCATTCCGCTGGCGTCCATGATGGCCTCCGTTGGCCTTGCGGATACGCCCATCGCGCTCTCGATTGCCCACACCACGATCTCGCTGCCGCTTTCCATCTGGCTGATGTCCAGCTTCTTCGAGGCCGTGCCGCGCGACCTGGAGGAAGCGGCGACGGTGGACGGCTGCAGCCGGCTCGGCGCCCTGTGGCGGGTGGTGATCCCGGTGGTTTCCGGCGGCATCGCCGTCACCGCGATCTTCGCCTTCCTGGCCTCCTGGAACGAGTTCCTCTTCGCGCTGCTGATGACCGCGATCCGTTCCCAGACCACTCCCGTGGTGATCGCGAACTTCCAGACCCAGTTCGGGCTCGACTGGGGATCGATGACGGCCCTCGCGGCGGTCTACTCGATCCCGGTCATCCTGCTCACCCTTCTCCTGCAGCGCAAGATCGTCGCCGGCATGACGCTGGGCGCCGTGAAGGGATAGCGCCCTCGAGGGCGAGACCACCAGCAACGAGTAGCCTACTGATAGCCCCTGGGGCATCAGCAACCATAAGGACGTGGGAGACAGATGAGTAACAAGACCATCGGCATCAAGGACGTAGCCCAGGCGGCCGGCGTCTCTGTGACAACGGTCTCCCACGTCCTCAACGACGTTGCCTACGCCCGGATCAGCCCCGAAACCCGGGACAAGGTCAGGACCGTTGCCGAGCAGCTGGGCTACGGCCCCAACCGCCTTGCCCAGGCCCTGCGCACCCAGCGGACCGGCATGCTGGGCCTGGTCAGCGAGGAAATCGCCACCACGCCCCACGCCGGCCGGATCATCCTCGGCGCCGACGAGGCCGCGAAGGCCCGTGGCTACAACCTCATGATCATCAACACCCCCGGCTCGGCCAGCCTCGAATCCCGGCAGGCCGACGTCCAGGCCCTCCTGGAACGCCGGGTGGACGGAATCCTCTATGCCACCATGTACCACCGCAACGTGGAGCTTCCGGCCAACCTCGGCAGCGTGCCCTCCGTCCTGGTCGACTCCGTGGCCACGGGCGGAAATATCACGGCCGTCATCCCGGACGAGGAAGGCGGTGCCCGCGCCGCCGTCGGTGCGCTGCTCGAAGCAGGCCACACCCGGGTGGGCTTCATCAACAACACCGACGACGTCCCGGCAACCCACCAGCGGCTCGCGGCCTTCCGCGCCGTGCTCAACGAAGCAGGGCTCGACGGCGGCTCGGCACCTGTCGAGGCCGACGTGTCCGAGGTGCACGGCGGCTACGAGGCGGCCCGGCGGATCCTGAGCCGCGGGAACCCGCCCACCGGCCTGTTTTGCTACAACGACCGGATGGCGATGGGCGCCTACCGCGCCGCCGCGGAGCTGGGACTCAGGATTCCTGAAGACCTATCGGTGGTGGGCTTCGACGACCAGGAACTGATCGCCGACAACCTCTACCCGGGCCTCACCACCGTGGCCCTGCCCCACTACGAGATGGGTGCCTGGGCCACCGAGCACCTGATTGACGCCATCGAGGGCAAGGCCGATCTTGCCGCCTTGGCACTCCACCCGACCATCCTGGGCTGCCCCCTGGTGAGCCGCGATTCCATCGCGGCACCCCGCTAAGACACAGCCGGCCCCTTCCACCCCTCAGCCCCTTCCACCCCAGAGGAAATACCAGACATGTCCAGTCGCCTTGATGCCGCACGCCCGGAAACGGCCCCGGCCGTCACCACCAGATTCCGGCCTGCCATCCACTTCGCGGCACGGGAGACGTGGCTGAACGACCCGAACGGCCTGGTCTTCCACGACGGCGTGTACCACCTCTTCTTCCAGAACAACCCGTACGGCAACGTTTGGGGCAATATGTCATGGGGCCACGCCACCTCCCCCGACCTGCTGCACTGGACGGAACACCCCGTGGCCATTGAGTGCGACGAAACAGAGGACATCTTCTCGGGCAGCGTCGTGGTGGACCACGGCAACACGTCCGGCTTCGGCACGGCAGACGAACCCGCCCTCGTTGCCGTTTACACCAGCGCCTTCAAAGCCCCCTCCGAACACGGCGGCACGCAGGCACAATCCCTGGCCTACAGCACGGACGCCGGAATGACGTGGCGGAAATACCGCGGGAACCCCGTCCTCACCAGGAATTCCGCCCACTTCCGCGACCCCAAGGTCTTCCGCTACAACGGCGGGCAGGGCGCCTTCTGGGTGATGGTCGCCGTCGAAGCCCAGCAGCAAAAGGTGGTCTTCTACCGTTCGGACGACCTCCTCTCCTGGGACTTCCTGAGCGACTTCGGCCCGGCCAACTCCGACTCCGGCGAGTGGGAGTGCCCCGATCTTTTCCCCCTGCCGGTGGACGGGGATCCGGGCAACGTCAGATGGGTCCTGATCGTCAACATCAACCCCGGCGCCGTGGCCGGTGGGTCCGGCGGCCAGTACTTCGTCGGACAGTTCGACGGCGTCCGGTTCGTTCCGGATCCCGGTTCACTCGCTGCGCCCGCGGGGCTGTCCGCGCTCGCCGATACGGGGACGCGCTCCGCCGCCCTGCAGCAATGCCTGTGGCTGGACTGGGGACGCGACTGCTACGCCTCCGTGTCCTTCAGCGACGCCCCGGATGGCCGCCGCATCATCATCGGCTGGATGAACAACTGGGACTACGCCAACGAGCTGCCCACCGCCCCCTGGCGCTCCTCGATGACTCTCGCCCGCGAACTGCGCCTCACCGCCGTCGGCGGCTCCGCCCGCCTGCTCCAGGTACCGGTCCTGCCCGGGCCCGGCGCAAAGGTCATGGACGCAGGTCCATTCGAGCTGGGTGACTCTGCCGTCCGCCTGGCGGATGCTCTTCCCGGCAGCGCCCAGGTCATCGAGGCGGAGATCCTGCCCGGAAGTGCCGGGCGCGTCGACTTCCTGCTCCATGGAAGCAGCGACGGCAGCGAGGGCACCATCCTCAGCTACCACCCGGGAAGCGCCACGCTCACCCTCGACCGCAGGCACTCCGGAAACACCGGCTTCCACGCGAAGTTCGCGTCGGCAGAGTCAGCGCCGCTGGTCCTCGAGGACGGCGTACTCAAGCTGCTCATCGTCGTCGACCATTGCTCCGTGGAAGTCTTCGCCCAAGGCGGCAGGGTGGTCCTGACGGATCTCGTCTTCCCCTCCGAGGGAAGCCGGGAGAACCGGCTCTCGGCGGAGGGCGGCCCGGCCACCATACTGAAACTTGCGGTCTCCACACGCTCCTGAAACACCAAAGGAAGAAGCCATGTCCAGCAGCAATTACTACGACGTCACCTCCTGGCCCATCGGCAACGCGTCCAAGGACGTCGGCGAGGTCATCAACAGCATCATCGCGGACATCAAGGAGCGGCAGGCCGACGCCGACGCGAACGACGGCGGCAAGCCGGGCGCCGTGATCTACCTCCCGCCGGGGGACTACCGCCTCCGCACCCAGGTGCTGATCGACATCAGCTTCCTCCGGATCCAGGGCGCCGGGCACGGTTTCACCTCGTCCAGCATCCGCTTCAACGTTCCCGAAGACGAATGGTCCGGCCTGCACGAACTGTGGCCGGGGGGAAGCCGCGTCCTGGTAGACCTTCCCGTCGGTGAGTCGGAGGCGGCCGGCGCCGCCTTCTATGTCGAGCGCAGCGGGAGCCCGCGGATCAGCTCGGTGGAGTTCTCCAACTTCTGCATCGACGGCCTGCACTTCACCGGGGACGGCCCGGGGGCGCACCCGGAAAACAGCTACGTGAACGGCAAGACCGGCATCTACGTTGCGAACGCCAACGACTCCTTCCGCGTCACCGGCATGGGCTTCGTCTACCTCGAGAACGCCCTCACTATCTACCACGCGGACGCGCTCTCCATCCACGACAACTTCATCGCCGAATGCGGAAGCTGCATCGAGCTGCGCGGGTGGGGGCAGGCGTCGAAGATCACCGACAACCTGATCGGGGCAGGCTTCAAGGGCCACTCGATCCATGCCGAGAACCACGGCGGGCTCCTGATCACCGCGAACAACGTCTTCCCGCGGGGTGCGAGCAGCGTGCACCTGGAGGGCGTCACCCGTTCCAGCGTCACCAACAACCGCCTGCATTCGTTCTACCCGGGCATGGTGGTCCTCGCGGCGAACAGCTCGGAGAACCTCGTGGCCACGAACCACTTCCTGCGCGACCACGAGCCCTGGACGCCTTTCCTGGGAGTCGGCAACGGTCTGGACGACCTCACCGGGCTTCTCTGCGTGGACGGCAGCAACAACACCGTGGTGGGCAACCACTTCTCCGAGGTCATCGACGCGGAGAGCATCCGGCCGGCCGGTGCCGCGCCCGTGATCATCCGGCTGCAGGCAGGGACCGGCAACTTCGTCTCCAACAACCACGTAGTGGCCCTGGACGTTCACGCAGCGTCCAGCGACTCCTGCTTCGCGGCCCAGGTGGACGCCCTGCTGACCACCGAAGCCTCGGACAGCCTCACCGTGACGGCCGTCGTGGTCGACCCCGAATCGGCCCGGAACACCATCCTGGACTCCGGGACCGACGCGCAGGTCGTCGCGGACCGGGCTACGAACGCATTCAGGGCCACCCCGGCGATCGGGGGTTAGGCGCTAGAGGCGCCTTCCGGGTTGGTCCCGGCCCGCTACGGGCGCCGGCTCGCGAAGACCACCTGGTTCCGGCCGAGGGCCTTGGCCTTGTACAGCGCAGCGTCCGCCGCTTCGACCATGCGCGAAAGGTCGGCGTCGGCGATCGCGCTCGCCGCGACCCCGTAACTCACGGTGGGGTACACGACGCCGGGAGGCGTGGGCGCGGCGGCCAGGGCGCGGCTGATCACGGAGGCGATCACCTCGCCGGTTTCCTGTTCGGCTCCCGGGAGCAGGATGAGGAATTCCTCGCCGCCGTAGCGGCCCACGAGGTCCGTGGAGCGGATCGAGGCGACGGCGGCGGAGGCGAACGCCTGGATGGCGGCGTCACCGACGGCGTGGCCGTGCTTGTCGTTGAGGGCCTTGAAGTGGTCCAGGTCCGCCATGATCAACGTGGAGGCCGTCCCCGTCGCGTCCATGCGCTGCACCTCGCGGGCGGCCAGTTCCATGAAGGCCCGGCGGTTGAAGACGCCCGTGAGGCTGTCCCGGTTGGCCTGCTCATTGAGGCCGCTGATCAGCTGGGCGTTGCTCAGCGCCGTCATGCTGAAGGACACCGTGACCAGGAGGCCGATGATGAGCAGGCTCGTAACGGCGGGGCTGAAATAGGTGCGGAAGTCCGGGCCGTCGGGTCCTTCAATCAGGTACACGGGCCAGCGGACGAGATAGTAGGCCGCCAGGATCCCCGCGCCCACGGTCAGCGAGCGGTTGATGTAGGAACTGCGCGGTTCCAGCAGCGCGAGCTCGCGGGTGGCCAGGCCCATGCCCACGGCCATCAAGGCCAGGTAGACCAGGCCGCCCGACCATTCATTGGACGCCGGATTCTCCAGCACCGAAGCGACCGCGGTGATCGCCGGGGCAGCGATGATGTACCAGGACCGGGTCGGGAGCAGGCGCAACGAGCGTGCGCCGGCCCAGATACTGAACGCACCGAAAACCACCAGGGCGTTGCCGAGCGGGTCGGCCCAGACCTGATGAGGGGTTCCCGTGAGTAGGTACGCTACGTTTCCCGCCAGGAAGGCCACGAGCGAAAGGCACCACCAGCCGCTGTACGGTGACCGCGTCTGGCGGAACGACGCGAAGAACAACAAACACAGAATGACTGTGACGACCCCGAGAACCACCCTCAGGCTCAATGTATCGAGTTCCATGACCTACCCCCTTGCGAGCCCAAGCCTAAGGCATTTCGCGTGACATCAGTTGTCAAATTGCATCACCGGGACATACGGGTCCGCTGTGGCGGAAGGGGAGCGCCCTGCGCGGGAGTCAAACGGGCCCATAAGGCGTTGAATATATGTAGCTGAAGATTTCCTTCCCAGACCCCGCACTGCGGTTAACAAGGCGGGGTCGGCGACGTGAGAGCTCGAAGGGGCCCGGGGCCCTGGCTCTCTCCCCAGCCGTCGTCGGCCCCCTCGGAAAGTCCGACGGCGGCACCTGCCTCTGCATTTGAGGCGGCGGTGCCGCCGTCGTGCTGTGTGCCGAGCACCTTACGGATGGCCCGCAGGTCTGGTCCCGTCACCGCTGACGGGTCTAGGCTCCAAAGCGACGGCGTGTGTCCGGCACGCCCCGACTGCGGGTGGGTGAAACTTCTTGGACGCCTTCGACAACAAGCAGCAACTGGACGGTGTGGACGCCAATCGGGGTGCCGGTGAGGGGGAGGCTCCGAAGGGAAAGCCCGAGTTCAGCGGCCCGTACCACCACCCCGCAGCCGGCTGGGGCGCGGCGATGAGCGTGGGGCGGATCCTGCTCCGCGAACGCACCCTGGTGGACGGACCCCGGGCCATTTTCCGGATGAACCATGAGGGCAAGGGCTTCGACTGTCCCGGGTGCGCCTGGCCGGATGACCTCAAGGGCCTGCACCTGGACATCTGCGAAAACGGCATCAAGCACGTCACGTGGGAAATGACCCACAAGCGGGTGGGCCGGGAGTTCTTCGCGGAGCATTCGGTGGAGGAGCTGTCAGGGTGGAGCGAATTCGAGCTGGAGAACAAGGGCCGCCTGACCGAGCCGATGGCCTACGACGCCGCCACGGACCATTACGTGCCGATCGGCTGGGCAGACGCCTTCGAACTGATCGGCCGCTCACTGCGGGAACTGGACAGCCCGGACCAGGCCTCGTTTTACACCTCCGGCCGGCTGGGCAACGAGGCGACGTTCCTCTACCAGCTCCTCGCCCGCGAACTGGGAACCAACAACCTGCCGGATTGTTCCAACATGTGCCACGAGGCAAGCGGCCGTGCGCTCCGGGCCGCCCTCGGCACGGGCAAGGGCACGGTGGACCTGGCGGACTGGGAGGCCACCGATGCCTTGTTCGTCATGGGCGTGAACGCGGCCTCGAACGCGCCCCGGATGCTGACCGCGCTCGCCGAAGCACACCGCCGCGGCGCGCAGATCGTGCACATCAACCCCTTGGTCGAAGCCGCCGCGAGCCGCACGATCGTTCCGCACGACATGCTCGACATGGCCGTCTTCCGCTCCACGAAGACGAGCACCCTGAACCTGCAGCCGCGCATCGGCGGCGACATGGCCCTGTTGCGCGGCATGGCCAAGGCGATCCTGGAAATGGCCGCCACCGATCCCAAGGCACTGGACCGGGAGTTCATCGACCGGCACACGTCCGGCTTCGAGGAGTACCGTGCCGTCTGCGAGGCCACGCCGTGGGCCGACATCGAGCGGCAGTCCGGGCTGTCCCGGGCCAGCGTCATCAAGGCAGCCAAGGTCTACCGCAACGCGGACCGCAGCATCATCAGCTGGTGCCTGGGCATCACCCAGCACGACCACGGCGTGGACACCATCCGCGAAATCGTCAACGTCCTGCTGCTGCGCGGAAACCTGGGCCGCGAAGGCGCCGGACCCTCGCCGGTGCGCGGGCACAGCAACGTCCAAGGCAACCGGACCTGCGGTATCGACCACCGGCCCACCGAGCACTTCCTCGCCCGCCTGGACGAGGTGTGCGGCATCGAATCCCCGCGCGCCCACGGCCTGGACACGGTGCGGACCATCGAGGCGATGAACCGGGGCGACATGAAGGTCTTTGTGGGCATGGGCGGCAACTTCGCCCTCGCTGCCCCGGACACCCCCTACACCTACGCGGGGCTGCGCAACTGCGAACTCACGGTGCACGTGAGCACCAAGCTAAACCGCAGCCACCTCGTGCACGGGCGCCAGGCCCTGATCCTGCCCTGCCTCGGCCGCACCGAAAAGGACGAACAGGCAGAGGGCCTCCAGAGCACCTCGGTGGAGGACTCCATGAGCATGGTCCACCTGTCCGTCGGCATGAAGCGCCCGGCGTCCCCGCAGTTGCTCTCCGAACCGGCCATCATCGCCGGCATCGCCCGGGCCGCGCTGCCGGGGAGCAAGACGCCGTGGGCTTGGTACGTGGGAGACTACGACCGCATCAGGGACACCATGTCCAAGGTGCTGGACGGCTTCGAGGACTTCAACCGCCGGGTCCGGCTTCCCCTCGGTTTCCGGCTCAAGCAGCCCGCGCGGGAACTCGTGTTCAACACGCCGTCCGGGAAGGCCGGCTTCTCCGCCGCCCCGCTGCCGGACGTCATCCCGGCCCCCGGAACCATCTCACTGGGAACCATGCGCTCGCATGACCAGTGGAACACCACCATCTACTCGGACAACGACCGCTACCGCGGCATCAAGAACCTGCGCACCCTCGTGTTCATGAACGCCGAGGACATGGCGGACCGGGGCATCAAGGAACTCGACCCTGTGGACATCGTCAGCACGGCCCGGGACGGCTCCACGCGGTCGCTGCACGGGTATCTCGCGATCCCGTACAACATTCCCCGGAGCTGCGCCGCCGGGTACATGCCGGAGATGAACGTCCTCTGCGCGATCGGCGACTACAGCACCCAAAGCGACCAGCCGATCATGAAGAACCTGAAGGTCACCATCACCCGCAGCGCCGGCTGACGCCGCTCCCGTTAAGGCCCGACGGCGGCACTCACCTCTTGCGCGAAGAGGCGAGTACCGCCGTCGGGCCTTTGTCCGGGTGCTGTTTACCCGCGTGCTATTCCGCCGGCCGGCTGACGAGCTGGATGAGGTTCCCGCAGGTGTCGTCCAGGACGGCGGTGATGACGGGACCCATGGGAGTCGGCGGCTGCGTGAAGGCGACACCGGCGGCTTCGAGTTCCCGGTGGGCGGCCTCGACGTCGTCCACCGCGAAGGATGCGACCGGGATGCCGTCCGCCAGGAGCGCCTGCTTGTAGGCCTTGGCCGCGGGGTGCTGGTCGGGCTCGAGCAGCAGCTGGACGCCGTCGGGCTCGCCCGCGCCGACCACGGTGAGCCAGCGGTAATCTCCGACCGGCACGTCTTCCTTGGGAACGAATCCCAGCTTTCCGGTGTAGAACTCCAGGGCCTTGGCCTGGTCGTCGACAAACACGCTGGTCACATGGATCCTGGCCTGCATGGGCATCTCCTTGCTGGGGTTCGGGGTGCTGTAGTGCCGATCCTACTGGCGCGGCCCCGTCAGGTGCCCGGCTTGCCGACCACTGATCGGTTCCGCCCCAGGCTTTTCGCTTGGTAGAGGGCTGCGTCGGCGGAGGCGATGACGTCGTCCAGATGCGGGGTTTCCTTGTCGATCGCCACGATGCCGTAGCTTGCCGTGGGCATGGGGAAGTACGCCGACGCGCTGGCCGTTTCGAAGCGCCGGCTGACGTCCGCGGCGATCTGCTGGGCCCTTTGCGTGCCGACGCCGGGCAGCAGCAGAATGAACTCCTCGCCGCCCACCCGGCCCACGACGTCCCCGGAACGGACCGCCGCCCGGCAGGCCCCCGCGAACGCCTTGATGGCAGTGTCTCCCGCGGCATGCCCGTAGTTGTCGTTGACCTCTTTGAAATGGTCGAGGTCGGCGAGGATCAGGGAGCCCTGCCCGCCGCTGTTCCGCATCTCCTGGACCGCTTCGGCCGCCTCCTGGAAGAAGCCCGTGCGGTTGAGGAGCCCGGTGAGGCCGTCGTGGCTTGCGGCGGTCTTGAGGACCCTGGCGCGGTTCTCGTTGCTGAGGGCAAACATGCTGAAGGAGGCCACGGCCAGGAAGGCCATGCCCACCAGAGTGGTCGCGGCCGGGCCGAAGTAGCTGGTGTACCGGTCGCTCGTGGGTCCGTCCAGGATGAAGACCAGGAACCGGCAGAGGTAGAAGGCCGAGACGGTGGTCGCCGCGATGGCCATGCTCAAGCGGATCCTGGAGACCTCTTGGCCCCTCGGCCACAGTTCCCGGGCGGCCAGGCCGATCATGAGCGACATCAGGAACAGGAACACGGCGTCGCCCGCCCAGATGTTGGTGGCAGGACTGTCCAGCGCGGCCGCCAGCGCCGCACAGGCCGGTCCCGCGGCCAGCACCCAGGGATGGGCGCGAAGCGCGCGCAGCGCCCGCGCGCTTGCCCAGATGGCAGATCCGCCGCCCACGAGCAGTGAGTTCCCCAGGGGATTGGCCCACCACCCGAACGGCGTTCCGAAGAGCAGCAGCGTGCCCGAACCGGTCAGGAACAGCGCCAGGGAGACGCACCACCAGGCGCTGTACGGGGACCGGGTACTCAGGAAATCCGCGAAGAAGAACAGGATTCCCACGGTGAACGCCACCACCGCGAATGCCACCCGGAGGCTTGCAACATCAAGGGGCATGGCGGACCGCCTGGGCGGAACACCGCGCCCCGGGGCGCCCGCTTCCGGCGCGCGCCGGAATGCCAGGCATCCGCAGTGGAACAGCCAGCATGTCGATCTCCTCAGCTAGATCCAATGCCAGAAACGGAACGTATCAAGAGTACGACCGTTTGGCGGTCGCGGAGCCCTCGGCGGGGACGCTTTTAACGCCCGACGCCGGCCCCCACCACAAGGCGGGGACCGGCGTCGGGCGGTAAGGACGGTAAGCGCGAGTTAGGCCGTAACCGCCAGCGCGTCGATCTCGACGAGCATGACCTCGTGCGGCAGGTCGACGAAGACCGTGGTGCGGCTGGGGAGCTGGCCGCTGGGGACGTTCTCGTTGATGAACTCGCCGTAGACCTCGTTCATGGCGGCGAAATCGTCGCGGGTGGTGAGGTAGACGCGGAACATGATGACGTCTTCCACCGAGGAGCCGCCGGCTTCCAGGATGGCCTTGACGTTCTCCAGGGTGCGGCGGGTCTGGACGCGGACGTCGCCGTCGCCGATGTACTGGTTGGTGGCCGGGTCCATGGGCCCCTGGCCGGACACCTGGAAGATGCCGCCCTTCTTGACGCCCTGGGAGAAGGTGTGGGCCGGTGCGGGGGCGTTGTCGGTGCGGACGATGGTCTTGGCGCTCATACTGCGTTCCTTTCGGTGGGGGTCCAGCCCAGATCTTGTGAAATGGCTGCGGTGGTTTCTGTCAGTTCGGGGAGCAGGCCCATCAGGCCTTCGTAGTCGAGCATGACGATCGGCACGGAGCAGGACGCCGCGGCCACCACGGCGCCGCTCGCGTCGCGGATGGGGGCCGCGATGCAGTGCACGAAGGCCTCATGCTCGGCGTTGTCGTGGGCCCAGCCCTGCTTCCTGACCACGTCCAGCTCGGCCAGCAGGGCCTCTGGCGAGGTCAGGGTGTTCTCGGTGACTTTGACGTAGTCCAGTCCGGCGGCGATTTTCTCCTGGCGGGCACGCGGCATGTCCGCCAGCAGGACCTTCGCGACGGCGGCCGAGTGCAGCGACGCCGTCAGGCCGATCCGCGAGTACATCCGCACGGGATGGTGCGACTCGAACTTGTCGATGTACACCACGTCCTTGCCCTCGAAGGCCGCCAGGTGCACGGTGTGCCCGGTGCGGGCGTTCAGTTCGGCCAGGTGCGGGCGCGCCACCTCGCGGATGTCGCGCTGCTCCAGGGCGAGGGAGGACAGCTCGAACAGCTTCGAGCCGAGGCGGAAGCGCTGTTCGTCGTCGCGCACCACCATGCGCTTTTCCTCCATGGCGTGCAGCAGGCGCATCACGGTGGTCTTGTGCACGGAGGAGCTGCGGGCGAGTTCGTCCAGGGTGGCCGGCTTCGCGGCCAGTTCGTTCAGCAGGTCGATCGCGCGCATCAGGCTCTGGCTCATGGCGCCACGCCCCCTTCGACTGGAGAAACCGGGGCTGCTGCCGGCACGTCGAAATGCCCGGGGCTGACCCGGATTCCGGCCCATTGCTCGTCGCTGCAGTCCAGGATTGCGGCAAGTTCAGCGGCCTCCGGGAGGGGCCCGCGGTCGCCGTGCACGGTCAGCGTGCAGGCTGCGGCGGCATGTCCGCGGCGCAGGCTGGCCTTCTGGCTGAGCCCGAACAGCACGCCGCTGAGGTATCCGGCGGCGAAGGAATCGCCCGCGCCCACCGGCTCGACGACGTCGACGGACAGCGCTGGCACTTCGTCCCGGCGGCCGTCGCGGTGCAGGGCGATGGCGCTGATCGCTTCGTTCTTGATGACGACGACGGCGGGATCCGGCATAAGCGCGCGGAGTTCCGCTTCGTCCGTGGTGCCGAAGGCGTGTTCGGCTTCGTCCTTGCCCACCAGCACGATGTCCGCGAGGTTGGCCAGTTGCCGCAGCACCGACTTGTCCTGCCCGGCCCAGAGGGCGGGCCGCCAGTTGACGTCGAAGGTGATGAGCTTGCCGTCGCGCGGAGCGTTGAGGAGGGCGTCGAGGAGTGCCCGGCAGTCGGCGGACAGGGCGGCGGTGATGCCGCTGAGGTGGACGAGCCCGGCTTTGGCGAGCAGTGCGGCGACCGCCGGGTTGGTCAGGGTGGCCGGGCCCATGGCGGAGGCGGCGGAACCCTGCCGGTAGTACAAAACGGAGCTGCCGGCGTCGGGATCCGATTCCTGGGCGGGAACCTTGACGTACAGGCCGGTGGGCAGGCTGGCATCCACTTCGACGCCGGTGACGCCCACGCCGTGGTCCCTGAGGTCCTCGATGATCCGGGTGCCGAACCCGTCGTGGCCCACCCGGCCCACCCAGTGCGCGTCGAGGCCCATCGCGGCCAGGCCCATGGCGACGTTCGACTCGGCCCCGCCGATGCTGCAGTGCAGCTCCTCGGCCCGGTGCAGGGGGACCCCGTTCACGGGGGTGAGCATGGCCATGGTCTCGCCGATGCAGACAGCTGTTGGCATAAAGCTCCCCTTCTTTAGGTATACCGGGGCCTTGACGCCCAATCCGGGACCATGTTAGACATATCTGCAACAGCTTTGCAACCAGCGTTGCAAAATACGCAACGCAGATCCTTGGTGTGCCGGACAACGATCGACCGGCCCCGTGAAGGGAACAGATTGGTGAACATGTCCGCCTCCGAAGCCGGATCAACAGCCCCCGCCATCGCCGCCGACGCCGTCGCGCGGCTTTCTGCGACTCCGCTGAGCTGGCGGCACAAGGCCGTGCCCGCTGCCGCCAACGGAATCACCGCCGGCGACTTCATCCAGGAGCGCCACACCCTGGCCGAGCTGCAGACCCCGCTGCTCACCCTCGACGGCCGCGCGCTGGAGGGCAACGCCGACCGCCTGGCCGCCTGGTGCGCCGAGCACGGTGTCCGACTCGCCCCGCACGGCAAGACCACCATGGCCCCGCAGCTCTGGGCCGAACAGCTCGAACGCGGCGCCTGGGGCATCACCCTGGCCAACTTCGCCCAGCTCCGGGTGGCCCGCGAATTCGACGTCCGGAAGCTGCAGCTGGCCAACAGCCTCACCGATCCGCACGCCATCGAATGGGTGGCCTCGTCCATCGGTCCGGAAGCGACCATCCTGTCCTGGGTGGATTCCATCGCCACCGTGGAGCTGATCGGCAGCACCCTTGACGCCGCCGGAAGCAGTGCCGTGCTGGACGTCCTGGTGGAGCTCGGCGCCCACGGCGGACGCACCGGAGCCCGCGGCATCGACGCCGCCCTCGAGGTGGCCCGCGCCGCCGCGGATTCCCCGCATGTGCGCCTGGTGGGCGTCAGCGGCTACGAGGGGTCCCTCGCCCACACTGCCGACGCCAATGCGCTGGGTGCCGTGCGCGGGTACCTCGGGCAGATGCTGGAGCTGCACCGCCGGCTGCTCGCGGACGGCCTGTACGGCTCGGACGAGCTGATCGTCACCGCAGGCGGCAGCGCCTATTTCGACGACGTCGTCGACGTCCTCTCGCCGTGCATCAGCGACGGCGACGATGGCGCCGGTAACGGCAAGAAGGTCGAGCTGCTCATCCGCAGCGGCGCCTACATCATCCACGACGACGGCTTCTACCGCGTGATCTCGCCGTTTTCCCGGGACGGCGGGCAGCCGTTCCGCTCCGCCATGCACGGCTGGGCCCGGGTGGTATCCCAGCCGGAGCCCGGCCTGGCCCTGCTCGACGCCGGCAAACGGGACCTTCCCGTCGACGAAGGCCTGCCGGTCCCGCAGCTGATCGGGCCGGCGCTCGGCGGACCCATGAGTCCGCTGGAGGGAGCCGAGATCACCGCCGTCAACGACCAGCACTCCTTCCTGAGCTTCGACCCCGCCACCACCGTCCGGCCCGGCGACGTGGTGCGGCTGGGCCTGTCCCATCCGTGCACGGCCTTCGACAAGTGGACCCTGATCCCGGTGCTGGCCGACACGGACGGCGACCAGACCGTCGTCGACCTCATCCATACCTTCTTCTAGGAGCCATGATTCTTGTGGAGAACAGGATGAAGACCCTCATCAGCAACGCCGTCCTCATCGACGGCACGGGCGACCCCCGGCGGAACGCGGACGTCCTGCTGGACGGTACCGACATCGCGCGGATCGCCGACGCCGGCAGCCTCACCGCCGCCGGAACCGGCGCGGAGCGCACCATCGACGCCACGGGGCTGGTCCTCAGCCCCGGCTTCATCGACATGCACGCCCACTCGGACCTGCAGCTGCTGGTCACCCCGGAGCACTACGCCAAGCTCAGCCAGGGCGTCACCACCGAACTCCTCGGCCAGGACGGGCTGTCCTACGCGCCCGTGGACGACGACACCCTGGCCGGCATCCGCCAGAAGATCGCCGGCTGGAACGACAACCCGGAGGACTTCGACTGGGACTGGCGCACCGTGGGGGAGTACCTGGACCGCCTCGACCGCACCGACGGCACCGACGGCGCCGACGGTGCGGGGAATGACCGCGGCCGGATCGCCACCAACGCCGCGTACCTCGTGCCGCAGGGCACCGTGCGGGCGCTCGTCATGGGCTTCGACGAGGGCGAGGCGAGCCCCGATCAACTGGAGCAGATGCGCGAGGTGGTCCGCACCGCGATGGCGGAGGGCGCCGTCGGGATGTCCTCCGGGCTGACCTACACGCCCGGCATGTATGCCAGCACCGAGGAACTCGGGGCGCTGTGCAGCGTGGTCGGCGGGCTGGGCGGCTTCTACGCCCCGCACCACCGCTCCTACGGCAAGGGAGCCCTGGCCGCCTACGCCGAGATGATCGGCCTGAGCCGGGACACCGGCTGCGCCCTCCACTTGTCCCACGCCACCATGAACTTCGCCGAGAACAAGGGCCGCGCGGGCGAACTGCTGGCCCTGATCGACGAGGCCCTCGACGCCGGCGTGGACATTACGCTGGACACCTACCCGTACCTGCCCGGCGCCACCACGCTCTCGGCGATCCTGCCCAGCTGGGCTTCCGCCGGCGGCACCGACGCCACCCTCAACCGGCTCCGCGACCCGGAAACCTCGGCGAGGATCCGCGAAGCCGTGGAAATCTACGGTTCGGACGGCTGCCACGGCGTCGTGGCCGAATGGGACACCCTGGAAATCAGCGGCGTCCAGAACCAGGCGCTCGCCGGCTACGTGGGGCGCACCATCGCGCAGATCGCGGCGGACGAGGGCCGCGAACCGTTCGAAGTCTTCACCGGCATCCTCCTCGACGACCGCCTCGGCACCGGCATCCTGCAGCACGTAGGCCACGAGGAAAACGTCCGCGCCATCATGGTGCACCGCACCCACACCGGCGGCAGCGACGGACTGCTGGTAGGTGGCAAGCCGCACCCCCGTGCGTGGGGCACCTTCCCGCGCTACCTCGGCCATTACAGCCGGGAACTCGGCCTGATGAGCCTCGAGGAAACCGTCCACCACCTCAGCGGCCGGCCCGCCGCCCGGCTCAAGCTCGAGCGCCGCGGCCTGGTCCGCGAAGGCTACGCCGCGGACCTGGTCCTCTTCGACCCGGACACCGTCCGCGACACCGCCACCTTTGAAAACCCCCGCCAGGCAGCAGCCGGCATCCACTACGTGTTCGTCAACGGCACGGCAGCGATCGACGGCGGCCGGCCCACCGGCGCGCGCGCCGGCCGTGCCCTGCGCCGCAGCCCCGACGGCCGCACGCGAGCAACCCGAGAAGAAGGTACCCACGCATGACTCCCGAAGAATTCATCCAGCAGCTCGAGGCGGACCGCACCCTCGCCGTCGTCCGGGCTCCCGGCATCCCCGACGCCGCCGAACTCTGCCACGCCCTGGCCGCCGGTGGCATCCGCTCGGTGGAGCTGACCTTCACGACGCCGGACGCGCTCACCCATGTGCGCCGTGCCGCGGACACCGCCGCGGAGCACGGCGCCGCCGTCGGAATCGGCACCGTGTTGACCGCGGACCAGGCCAAGGCCGCGATCGACGCCGGCGCGAAGTTCCTCGTCACCCCGGGCCTGCGTCCGGAGGTGGCCGAGGTGGCCGTCAAGGCCGGCATCCCGTTCAGCCTCGGCGCCATGACCCCCACGGAGGTGGCCCAGGCCCTTGACCTCGGCTCCGCCGTCGTGAAGATCTTCCCCGCCCGCCAGCTCGGACCCGTGTACCTGAAGGACCTCCAGGGTCCCTACCCGGGCATCAAGCTCCTGCCCTCCGGCGGCATCGACGCCTCCAACGCCAAGGGCTACCTCGACGCCGGAGCCGCCGCGGTGTGCTGCGGAACCAGCGTGGTGCCCCCCGCCGGCGTGGCCGCCGGCGACTGGGCCGACATCTCAGCCAGGGCCGCCGCCTTCACCGGCGCCCTCAAGTAGGAAAAACCGGAAAGGAACATCAATGAATGACTTCCTGAACTGGCTGCGGCACGACACCGCCGGCCTGCTCCTGCTGGCAGGCGTGGGCATCGCGCTCCTGCTTTTCCTGATCATCAAGCTCAAGGTCGAGCCTTTCATCGCCCTCGTAGGCACCAGCGTGCTCGTGGCCCTGGTAGGTGGGGTGACCGTCGAGGCCCTCGTCGGCTCCCCGGTCAAGAGCGGCGACGCCCTCATTGAAAAGGGCTTCGCCGGGATCCTCGGCCACATCACCCTGATCATCGGCCTCGGCACGGTGCTCGGCGCCATCCTCGAACGATCCGGCGGCGCGGAGGTGCTGCTGGGCAAGCTCGTGAAGGTCTTCGGCGAAAAGGGCACCCCGATCGCCATGGGCGTCACCGGCTTCGTCCTGGGCATCCCGGTCTTCTTCGACATCGGCATCTTCGTCCTCGCGCCGCTGGTCTATGTCGCCGCGGTGCGCGGCGGAAAGTCCCTGGCCCTGTACGCCCTGCCGCTCCTCGCCGGCCTCTCGGTGACCCATGCCTTCCTGCCCCCGCACCCCGGCCCCGTCGCCGCGGCCGGCCTGTTCCACGTGGAACTCGGCTGGATCATCATCATGGGCCTGGCCTGCGGCATCCCCGCCTGGTTCGCCTCCGGCATCCTCTGGGCACCTGGATCGGCAAGCGCGTCAGCGTCAGTGTCCCCGAAGACCGCGTGATCGCGGAAGCCGAGGAGGCCAAGGGACACGAGCCGCCCATGAGCCTCGTGGCACTGGCCATCGGCCTGCCCATGCTGCTGATCCTCGGCGCCACCTTCGGCAACGTCTTCCTGCCCGAGGGCACGCTGCGCGACGTCCTGGTCTTCTTCGGCAACCCGGCCATCGCCCTGACGGTCGCCGTCGCCCTGTCGATGTGGCTGCTCGGTATCCGCCGCGGCATGTCTGCCAACGAGCTCTCCGAGCTCACGGGCGCGTCCCTGAAGCCGGTGGGCATGATCCTGCTGGTGGTCGGTGCCGGTGCCTTCTTCGGTGCCGTGCTCTCGGCCACCGGAGTGGGCAAGGCCGTCGCGGACACCCTGTCCACTGCCGGCCTGCCCGTGATCCTGTCCGCCTACGTGATCGCCTGCGGCATGCGCATCGCCCAGGGCTCCGCGACCGTGGCCATCGTGACCACGGGCGGCATCCTCGCCCCGGCGCTCACCTCCGGGAGCTACTCGCAGCCGCAGTTGGCCCTGATCGTCATGGCGATCTCCTCCGGCTCGATCATCGCCAGCCACGTCAACGACGGCGGCTTCTGGATCATCTCCAAGTACTTCAACATGTCCGTCCAGGACACCCTGAAGACCTGGACCGTGCTGGAAACCGTGCTTTCGGTGGTCGGTTTCGGCATGGCTGCCCTGCTCTACCAGTTCGTCTAGCTCCTGCCAGCCCCCGACGGCGGGTGGCCACTCCGGCGCGTTCGGCGCCCGGGCGGCCGCCCGCCGTCGTGCGTTAACCGCAGCGGAGGTGAGGCCGCTCCCCGGGCCAGGTCTCAATGGCCCAAAGGGCCCCGTTGCAGGGCCGGGCAGGGGCCTTGGCTGGCGCTTAAACCAAAGAGCTCCGGAGTGCGTTATTGGGGGATACGCACTCCGGAGCGGCCTTTGGGCAGGTGCCTTGCGGTTCCTGCTGACAATCAGCTTACGTGCCCATTTCCCGCGCCGCCACCACCTCGAATAAGTACTTTTGCTTTAGTTTCATCCGACCTGTTTTGGCTTTTCGGGCCACCCTGCGGCAGCCTCCAGGCCCGCTCCGGCCGCGTCACGACGCCGCGGAACCGCCCTCGCCGTCTTCCTCTATTTCGTCTCCGGCACGGTGCGCGTGCCGGGCTTGGACCGCCTTGGCCAGCGGCACGATCAGCACCGGACGGCTCTGGTGGTGGCTCAGCCAGGACGCCACCGAACCGTTCAACGCCTCGGAAATCCGGTGCCCGATCCCGGGTTCCGGGCTGCCCACGACGATCATCGAGGCGTCGATTTCCGCGGCGAGCCGGCCCATCGCTCGCGCTGGATCTCCGGCCAGGAGCCGCAGGGTCCATTCCACACCACTGCCCTGGGCGAGTTCGGTGATGCGTCCCTTCAGGCCCTGGCGCACCGCGGCGATGTCGGCGCCGTCCTTTTCCGGGTGCAGGGACAAACGGTGGGTGTCCCGTGAAGGGTCCCATTCGACAAGGTAGCTGGCCTCGTCCACGTAGGCGCACACCAGGGGCGCGTCGAGGCGGAGGGCGAAGGCGGCCGCCGTCTGGAACACTTCGGGATGCTGCTCGGGCACGATGCCGAGAAGCAATGGGGACCGTCCGCTGAAGCCGTCAGACATACTCAAATTGTCGCGCGATGCCAGGGCAATGAACAGGCTTCAAGCCAGCGGAGGCGGACTCTGGAGCTGGGTCTCCAGGCCCCTCGTCCACTTCATAGTGACGTTGAAGTTGGACTTGGCGCTCGCGGCCGCAATGAATGCTCCGGCCTCGGCGTGGAGGTCGATTCCGAATTCCACGGTCACCTCGTCCGGCCGGTGGTCTATGCGCAGCAACTCGTCGATCACGCCCTGGACGGCGGGGCGCACGTTGCTCAGGGCGCGCTCGAAGGTCTGCTGTGCCCGGGCAAAGACGCCGGGGTCGTTGGCCGAATGGGTGCCGCCGCGGGTCAGCGGGCCGGTGGTGGCGGACACTTCGACGAGGACAGTTCCGTCGCCGTCGGTGGTGTACTGGATCAGCTGGGTCATGGCGTTCTCCTTACTTCGCCGTGCGACGGCGGGCGGCAACCCGTCCGGCAAGGACGAGGAACAATATTCCCGCCACCAGGACCGCCAGGCTGTGCATCAGGAGGAACGGAGGGCTGGGAATCCAAACGAGAACCACCGTGCAGGCAGCGAGCATGAGTGTCCAGGATCCCCACGGCGGAACGGATGGATTCCGCAGTGCGCGTGTTCCCGCCCAAATGCCCGCGCTTGCCTGCACGATGCTGGCCGCGACGGCGGCCGCGACATATTTGTCATCGAAACCGAACCAGGCGAACGCAGCGTTCCCCACGGCGACCAACGCCATGGCCTGGCGTCCCCGGGGGGCGGCGTCGGGCAGGCCCGAGACCGCGAGCAAGAGCAGTCCTGCCGGGCCCGCCAGGCCCAGGGCCACCCTCACCCGGCTGACGGAGGACGTGGACCAGTACCACCAATGCTCGTCGTCGACCACCAGGAAATAGACCAGGAACGCGATGCCCAGCGCGCCGGCTATGAGGAGCAGGACGCCGGCCCAGCTGAGTACGGCGGGATTCAGCGGCGTGGATGGGGTTTCCGGTGCGGCCCGTGGTTGGCGCACCGCTTGCGGCTGGCTTGGTGGCAGCCCTTCCTGTGCCGGGCTTTCCTGTGCCGGGATTTCCTGTGCCGGCCGGACCTGCCACGGCTGCGACGCCCAGGCTGCCATCATCCCGGCGAATGTCAGGGGAATGAAGTAGCTGAGCTGGAAGGGCAGCGGATTGCTCCGGTTCCAGGCCAGGGCCACCGCGGCCAGGGAGAGGGCCAGGGCCCAGCCGGCAATCCTGCGCGCCAACGGCTCCGGCATACACAGGAGTCCCAGCAAAACGGCGCAGATGCACTGTGCCCCTGTCAGGAAAGCGGCCGTGCCTTCCTCCATTCTTGCCAGGCCACCCCACCCCAGAAGCACAGAGAACAGAGCAATCGCCGACATCAGGATCCGGCCGGGAACGGCCCGGGTGGGAACTCCTGCTGCGGCCATTGCCACCAGCGCCGAGGGAATCAGCGCTCCCAGCGCCACTGCGAGGGGGATTGCGACGGGATCCATCTTGTAGACGTACCAGTAGTACTCGTTGACCGCAGCCGCGCCCAGGATCCCCGCCGTCGTGAGCAGGAGCCCGCCCGCGAAGCCCAGCCAGGCCTCCCACGGCCGAGCCGGGCGTGCCGCCGGAAATGCCGACACCAATGGCACGGGTTCGGCCGTTGGTGCGGGGCGCATCGTGGCTTTAGGTTCGGACGGCTTTTCCCGGGCGGGCCCAGGCGCCTTCGGCGGCGTTTCCGGCCCCGGCTTTTCCTGCGCCTCGGCGCGCTGCCGTGCCTCCTGGGCGGCGCGCTCGTCCCGGGCCGCGCGTTCCTTTTGCAGTTCGGCGAGCTTCCGCAATTCGGCGCGGGCCGCCGTCGTGAGTCCCTCGGGGTCCGCGGCCTGCGGGTCCAATGCTTCAAGCTCGACGGCGACATCCACCACTGCCTGCCAGCTCCCGCCGTCGAAGTGGTACCGGAGTTCGCTTTGCAGTTCGGCGACGCGTTGCCGGTGCTCGGACTCGCGCCGGCGGGCGCCGGCGTCGGGATAATCCTCTTCGCCGTCCAGCAGGGCAAAGGCTTCGGCGGCGGCGCTCCAGTCCTGGGCGTCCTCCGCCTCGAGGGCAAGCTTGTACTGTTCGCTAAGCCGTTGGCGGCGCAGTGCTGAGTCCCGCAGCGATTCGGCGTCCCGGTACCCCGGTTCCAGGGTCAGGAGATCGTCGAACAGTTCCGCGGCCAGGGCGAAGTTCCTGACCCGGAGTTCGGCCCCGGCCTGGACGTAGAGGGCGCGCAGTTGCGCTTGCCGCGTACGTTCGCTCTGCAGTGCGGCTTCAGCGGCCGGCGGCGCGGCCGGCGTCGGGACCGTTCGCGGTGCGGGGCCGGGTGCGGCCTGTTTCGCGAGGGGCGCCAGCGTGAACAATTGGGTGGAGCCGCCCCGGACGTAAAGGGCCGGAGTCACCCACTCCAGGGTGCCGTCCGGGCTGGCCATGACCGAGATCCGGCCCACGCGGGCGGCCTCGTCGACCGCCCGCCCGTTGGCGACTGCCGCGTAGAAGCCGTGGGCGAAGGCAATCGCGGCCGTATCAGAGATGGCGAACTGCATGGCCGCCACGGCGTTGATGCCGCTCCGGACCAAGGACGCTGCCGTACCCGAAAAGAGATCCGCCCGGCTCATTTCGGCGGAGGCACAGGAATTGAGGACCACCAATCGCGGGCGCGGTGCCGCGACGCTCAGCAGGGCCATGAAACGGACGGCCCGGACCATTGCGGAACGGCCGTCCGGGCCTTCCAGGGCGATCCGGCCTTCGTCGCTGCGATAGTCGTAGTCCCCGTGGCCGATGAAATGCACGGCGTGCCACGGCCCCGCCAGCAGGGACGACTGCACGGCGTCCCACGTTCCGGACGGGGTCCACACCAGCTCCACCCGTCCTTCGGCGACGGGACCGGCCAAAGCGTGCTCCAGGTTCCGCTTTTCGGTGTCCGCATCCAGGGCCGGGAGGTCGCGAGGGGCGGCAGCGATGCCGAGGATCCTCAGGGGAGGCGTGATGTCGAGGGGGTTGAGGTGGTAGTCGGCGGCGGGGATGTGTCGCAGCAGGGGTTCGGTCTGGCACAGGTAGCTTTCGGTCTCGGGGTCGAACAGCATTTCCCAAGGCAGTGCTGCGAGTTCCGGGGCCGCTAGCCGGAGGACCAGGCGCACCTGCTGCCCGGCGTGCTGGGCCGCCCCAAGGCTGGCCCGGTAGGTCCCGTACACCTCGCGGGTGAAGAGGGACTGGAAGAGTTCCTGTCCCGCGGCCCGCACCGGCAGTTCCATGATCGGAGTGGTGCGCCTTGCCGCGACGCTGGAGGCCAGGATGGTCGCTTCGAGCTCGGCACGCCGGGCGAGAATGGCGCCCACGTCGAGCATGAATGAGCCTGACCCGTGGCCGCCGGCGGGAGCCCGCACCACGTGCACTGTGTATTCGCCCTGCGCTGAGCCGGGGCCGATTTCCAGCTCGATGTCACAGTCCAACCCGGGTCCCCTTAGCCGCGGACCATGTCCCGCCATGATCTATAGCAAAAGGTTGGACCAACACGGTTCGCCGCACAAGGGCCTATTGAAGAGCACCGCCGGCGCGCCTAGCGTTAAGGCACAGAAAGGGGTGGTCCGCGTGGAGATCTTCATGTGGTGGCTGGATCTGGACCTGGAACACAAGGAATGGCTGCGGGAAAACCTGCGCGTCACGGAGCTGCCTTTGACGGTGCTCCAGGGAATCGCCGAAGCGGGCGGACCGCATCCGGACGATCCCGCCGGCGGCCTCAGCGCGGCCGACTGGGACTTCATCGAAACCCAGTCGGAGTTCGTGGACTAGGCGTTCGACTGACCTAGGCGTTTCCGGACTCAGGCGCTGCTGTTCAGGCGTACGCGTCGGCGATGCCGATGTACTGCGCCGTGGCGTCTTCGGCGATGCCCTCGGCTCCACCGGGCCGAAGATCTCCGTGCGCAGGATCCTGGCGCCGTTGGCCACACCCGCCAGCACCAACAGCATGAGCCACGAGGAAAGAAGCGCTCGCTCGAGCTCTTCATCAAGCACGTGGTGCCGGCGTTCCAGGAACAGTCCGCGGTGGTCGCGGGGTAATGCTTCGCGGCGGTGCTGCTTGACGGCGGCCTGCCTGGACCAGAGCGTCCGGGCGGGCCGCCGTCGTTGTTGGAGTGCGTTACCGGCCTGAAAACTCGTGGATGGCCGGGCCGAACCGGGATCGCGATCACTGACATCTTCCGGAGGCGGGCGCCGGCTTCGTCGGCTTCCCTGATGGCAGGAGCGGCGCTGAAGCGGACCGCGATCTGCGGGTCGACGGCCTCGAGGGTTGTGGTTGCTGCACCCTGGCCGCGGCGTGCGACGTCGCTGCAGTTCAGGAGTGCGCCGATTTCGGGTTCGGCGGCAAGGCCGCGGCTGGCAAGGGCGGATTGCAGGCGCCGGGAATGAGGTGGTCGCCGACGGCGTCAGCGGCTTCGGCGCCCAGCGCGGCTTCGAGCATGGACCGGACGTCGATTTCCGCGAGGATCCCGAGTCCTTGGGCCTGGCGCAGACGGGGGTTCGGTCACGCAAGGGAGAGGAAGAGCTTCTCCAGGTCTTTCTTATCCATGGTCGCGTCCTGCTGGACGATGCACTGCTCCAGGCCGGTCGCGATGATGGCGAAGCCCGCCCGGTCAAGGGCCTTGGAGACGGCGGCCAACTGGGTGACGACATCTTTGCAGTCCCGGCCTTCCTCGAGCATCCGGGTGACAGCGGCGAGCTGGCCCTGCGCGCGCTTGAGGCGGTTGATCACGGGTGTGAGTTCGGTTGGGTTCAGTTCCATAAAGGTTCTCCATCGATGAGGTACTGCCCTCAACCATATACCCCCACGGGTGTTTTGACTACCCCCGGGGGTATCTGTAATACTCGGTGGGGTATCCACCCGACCCGTTCCGAAAGGCCGTCAATGACGCCCCCTTCCACTGCCGCCACGGTTACCGGCCTCGACCCAGAAACCCTCCAGTCCTGGATCAAAGAGCATCAGGACCTCGTAGTCATTGATGTGCGCTCCGCCGCTGAGTTCGAGTCCATGCATATCCGCGGCTCCTACAACGTGCCCTTGCCGCTGCTGTCCGAGCACACCGACGAGCTCGCCGCCCGCTTGGGTTCGCGCGTGGTGCTGGTCTGCCAGTCCGGCGTCCGCGCCGAACAGGCCCGCCAGCGCCTGGCCGCTGTAGGCCTCGACACCGCCTACGTCCTGACCGGCGGGGTTCCCGGCTTCGCCGCCGCCGGCGGCGACGTGGTCAAGGGCAAGGACCGCTGGGACCTGGAACGCCAGGTCCGCCTGGCCGCAGGCTCCCTCGTGGTGCTGGGCCTGGCTGGCGGCAGGTTCGTCTCCCCAAAGGTCCGGACGCTCGCCGGGGTCATCGGCACGGGCCTGACCTTCTCGGCCGCGACCAACACCTGCGCCATGGGCAAGGCCCTGTCTGTCATGCCGTGGAACAAGGCCACCAAGGAGCCCACCCGCGAAAGCGCCATCCTGGCCCTTCCGGTGCAGCCGGCTGAAGCGGGCGCAGCGGAATGATCCCGGCCCTGGGTCTGGGGCTCGTCGTCGGCGTCGTTCTGGGCGTTGTGGGCGGCGGCGGGTCCATCATCGCCGTTCCGGCCCTGGTGTATGGCGTCGGGATGAGCCCGGCCCAGGCCATTCCCACCTCGCTGTTGGTGGTTGGCATATCCTCGCTGGCAGCTCTGCTCCCCAGGTTGCGGGACGGCTTGAACTGGCCCGTGATCGCCCTGGTGGGGGGTGCCGGTATCCCGGCAGCCTGGGCCGGTGCGGCCGTGGGCAAGCTGCTGGACCCCAACATCCTGATGCTGGCTTTCGCCGTCATCATGGTCGCCGCGGGCATCCGGATGCTCATGAAGACCCGAGAAGCCGAGGGCTCCTGCAGCACCGGGCCGAACCGGGCCTTCCGGTCCTGCGCTCCAAAGGCAGTGGGCGTAGGCCTGCTCGTCGGGTTCCTCACCGGACTCCTCGGCGTGGGCGGTGGATTCCTTATCACTCCCGCACTGACTATCTTCCTGGGCCTGCGCATGAAACAGGCCGTCGGAACGTCCCTGGCGATCATCGTGGTCAACTCCGCCGCCGGGTTCAGCGCCCACGCCGCCGGCTACACCATCGACTGGACCGCCACCCTGGCGTTCGCCATCCCGGCGATCGTGGGATCAATAGTTGCCGCCCGGTTTGCCCGCCACCTGCACGACAAACACATCCGCATATCGTTCGCGGTACTCATCTTCGCTGTCGCGGCGTGGGTCACCGCCGGCACCGTCACCGCCTGACCCGTCCACTAAGGAGAGCACCATGGGACTGATCGATTCCCTCAAGAAGGCCTTCAGCAAGCCCTACAAAACCATCTCCGTGGCCCAGGCCAAGGAACTCCTGGGCTCCGGTGCCACGCTCATCGACGTCAGGTCGGCCCAGGAATGGCGGACCGGCCGGGCACCGCAGGCCAAACACGTCCCCGTAGACCGGCTGCAGGCCAGCGTCGCCGGGATCCAGAAGACCCGCCCTGTGATCGCCGTCTGCGCCTCGGGGGTGCGGTCCGCCTCCGCAGCCCGGATCCTCGCTGCACAGGGGTATGACGCCTACTCGGTGCGCGGCGGCATGGGCGCCTGGCGCCGGGCCGGCGAACCCGTCCGCTAACCAACTCCACCCAGCAGCCGCAACCCACTTCAAAGGAGAACTCCCATGGCTGAGATCACCATCACCGAAACTGACCAGCGCCGCTCCACCGCACGCATTCTGGATGTCCGCGAGGACTTCGAAGTCGAGGACGGCATGATCCCCGGCGCCTTGCACATCCCCGTGGGCCAGCTGCAGGCCCGCCTCGGCGAGCTTGACCCGGCAATGCCCGTGATCGCGGTCTGCCGCAGCGGCAACCGCAGCGCCGCCGTCGCCGACGCCCTCAACGGCGCCGGCTACGCAGCGGACACCATGGCCGGCGGCATGACCGCCTGGACCCGCGCCGCACTCCCCACCACCTAAACCCTGCCGCAGGGCAACCCACCAAGACTTTCACCGAGTGGTATCGCGCCGGCCATCCCGGCACCTACACCCAAACCCCGGCAAGCCGGCCAACACCAGTCCCTGACGGTGCAGCATCGGGCCGCCTGCATCTGCTGCCAAGGCTCTTCCGCAGGAAAAACAACGAGGCCGCAGCCCACCTGCAGGATACCCCATGGGGTATCTCTTCTTGATCCAGAATCCCCCACCCCCTTTTCAACAGAAGGAGTGCACCACATGCTTATCGAGCGCATTTACGACGAGGACCTCGCCCAGGCCAGCTACCTGATCGGCTGCCAGGCCAAGGGCGAGGCCATCGTGGTGGACGGCCGCCGCGACATCGCCGTCTACAAGGACCTCGCTGCGAAGAACGGCATGAAGATCGTGGCAGTTACCGAAACCCACATCCATGCCGACTACCTCTCCGGAACCCGTGAACTGGCTGCCGCAACCGGTGCCAAGATCTACGTCTCCGGCGAGGGCGGACCGGACTGGCAGTACGGATTCGACGGCGAACGGCTATACGACGGCGACGCCATCGCCTTGGGCAATATCAGCATCAAGGCCCTCCACACCCCGGGCCACACCCCGGAGCACCTGTCCTTCCTGGTCACGGACGGCGCGTTCAGCGACCAGCCCGGTTACTTGCTCTCCGGTGACTTCGTGTTCTCCGGCGACCTGGGGCGTCCCGACCTGCTGGACGAGGCCGCTGGCGGCGTAGACACCCGCTTCGAAGGCGCAAAGCAGCTGTTCGCCAGCCTGCGCGAAAAGTTCCTCACCCTTCCGGACTATGTCCAGGTCCACCCGGCGCACGGCGCCGGCAGCGCCTGCGGAAAGGCCCTGGGCGCCATTCCGTCCTCCACGGTGGGCTACGAACGCCTCTACGCCTGGTGGGGCCCCTACCTGGCGGCCAACGATGAGCAGGGCTTCATCGACGAACTCCTCGACGGCCAGCCCGACGCGCACGCCTACTTCGGCCGGATGAAGCGCGAAAACCGGGAAGGCCCGGCAGTCATGGGCGGCCGCGCCCCGCTGCAGGAACTGGACGCCGCCGTCGTGGCCCAGCGCCTGGCGGAGGACAGCCTGACGTTCATCGACACCCGCTCCAACACCGAAGTCCACAATGGCACCGTAGCCCGGTCCCTGAACGTTCCGGCCGGCAAGTCCGTGGCTAGCTACGGCGCCTGGGTGGTCAACCCGGAGACGGACAAGAACCCGCTGGTGCTGCTGGCCGAAGGCCAGGAACAGGCGCAGGACATGTGGGACCACCTTGTCCGGGTGGGTATCGACGACGTGGCCGGCTACGTTACCGGCCTCGACGGGCTGCCCACCTTCACCCCCAAGGTCATCCAGCCCGAAGAACTCGACGGCTTCGACGCCGCCATGGTCCTGGACGTCCGCAACAAGACCGAGCACACAGCCGGGCACATTCCAGGCTCGTACCAGCTCAGCGGCGGCCGCGTCATGTGGCACCTGGACGAGCTTCCCAGTGACGGCCCCATAGTCACATACTGCCAGTCAGGCGTCCGGAACTCCGTCGCCGCCAGCGCCCTGCGCCGAGCCGGGTACGACATCGTCGAACTTGACGGCAGCTATGCAGCCTGGAGCAGGTGGAAGCAGTCCCAGCCCAACGCCGTCGCAGCACACTAAACCCCAGACCGCCCGGGCAGGACCCCTCCCGCCCGGGCAGGACCACCTCCCGCCCGGGCACGGCCCGGTCGCGTCCCCCAAGCGGCCGGGCCACCTTTATGCCCCGGGAAAGGAGACCCACATGTTGGGCTGACGCCGGATTGCGCGTGCTGGGGTCAGGCTATGCCCGTGGTGCCCAGCAGCAGGCCAACGGCATAGGTGAAGGCCATTGCAAGGGCGCCGCCGACGACCAGGCGAACGGTGGCCTTCCGTTTCGAGCTGCCGCCGATCCTGGCACTGACCGTGCCGGTAACGGCCAGGGCCGCCACCACGGCCACGAACGTCAACGGGATCCGGACCTCCGCCGGCAGGAGGAGGATGGCCAGAAGTGGCAGTACCGCGCCGACGGTGAAAGCGATCGCTGAGGCGAAGGCCGCATGCCAGGCGCTGACCACCTCCGTCTCGTCGATCTTCAGTTCAGCCTCCAAATGCGCACCCAGGGCATCATGCTCGGTGAGTTCGCGGGCCACTGTCCGCGCGGTGGCTTCGGTCAGCCCCTTTGCCTGGTAGATGGCGGCCAGTTCCTCCAGCTCGCCGTCGGGATCATCAAGGAGTTCCTGTCGTTCCTTCTCGATCAGAGCCCGCTGGCTGTCGCTTTGGCTGCTGACCGAGACATACTCGCCAAGGGCCATGGAAACGGCACCGCCCACGACGGCGGCTGTGCCTGCCACCAAGATGGGGGTGACATCGTTGGTGACCCCGGCGACGCCCACAACCGTGGCGGCCACGGACACGATGCCGTCGTTGGCTCCAAGGACGCCAGCGCGCAGCCAGTTAAGGCGTGCCGCGATGTTGTCGTCGTGCGGTTCGTTCGGGTGCTGCTTCAGCAACTCGGTCATGGTGAAAAGTAAAACATCAGCAACCGTCCCCGGCCACGCAGGTCTACACGCCCCTGCCGCAGGGGTAGACAGGCCTCCCCGGGAACAGCTCGTAAGCTTCGCCAGCAGCCAAGAGTCGACCAGCAGACGCCGGATCGTGCAGAAGCGGATTCGCCGGCTCCAGATCCCGAATGGGTAGCGCACCGCCCCGTGGCGCACCCCCCGAAAAAACCGTTGCCACCCGCAACTACGGGTGGTTGCATGGGGACCATGGCTAACGCAGAGAGTTACATCTTGGCGATCGGGACCAAAAAAGGCTTGTGGCTGGCGCACAGCACAGACCGCAAGGAATGGTCCCTCACCGGCCCGCACTTCCTCATGAGCGAGATCCCCAGCATCGGGATCGATACCCGTGGGGATTCCCCGCGCATCATGGTCGGCGTGCGGTCCGAACATTGGGGGCCCACCGTGGCCCACTCCGATGACCTTGGCGCCACCTGGACCGAACCGGAACAGGGCGCCATTTCCTTTCCCGAAGGCACCGACGCCGCCCTGGAACGCATCTGGCAGATCTATCCCGACGCCGAGTCCCGGCCCGGCGTCGTCTGGGCCGGCTGCGAGCCGATCTCCGTCTGGAAGTCCACCGACGGCGGTGAACACTTCGAGCTGAACCGAGGACTCTGGGACCACCCGCACCGCAGCGAATGGGGTGCCGGCTACGGCGGTGCGGCCGCCCACTCCATCGTCGTCGACCCGTCCGGGGAGAAGGTGCACATCGCCATGAGCACCGGCGGCGTCTACAGATCGCTCGACGGCGGTGCCTCCTGGGAGGCCCGGAACAAGGGGATTTCGGCGCGCTTCATGCCGGATCCCAACCCCGAGTTCGGCCAGTGCGTGCACAAGATCGCCGCGGATGCCGCCGTCGACGGCCGCCTTTACGCGCAGAACCACCACGGCGTGTACCGCACGGATGACGGCGGCGAGAACTGGGAATCGATCGCGGAGGGCCTGCCCGCGGATTTCGGCTTCGTAATGCTCACGCACCCGCGCCGTTCAGGGACCGCCTGGGTGGTCCCGTTGAAGGCCGACGGCGAGCGGATCCCGCCGGATGGCCGGCTGGCCGTGCACCGGACGGACGACGCCGGCGGGACCTGGAAGCGCCTCGAGACCGGGCTGCCGGACCACGAGTACAACTCGGTGCTGCGCGACGCCGCCTCGGTGGACACCGCCGAGCCGGTGGGAGTGTATTTCGGGACGCGGGGCGGCGAGGTCTACGCCAGCGCGGATGAGGGCGAGAGCTTCACCGAAGTGGTGTCGCACCTGCCGGACGTGCTGTGCGTCCGGGCCGCGGTCCTGGATGGTGCGGCGGTTCCGGCCGGCGCAGCGTAGGAGTCCCGTTGACTGACATTACCGTGGTGCTGCCGAGTGTCCTGCAGCCGCTCGCCGGCGGGCAGTCCTTGCTGACTGCGCCCGCCGGCGGGGCTGTGACCGTGGGTGCGCTGCTTGACGCGGTGACCGGGGGTTACCCGGTGCTTGCCCGGAGGATCCGGGACGAGACCGGAGCCCTGCGCCGCTACGTGAATATTTACGTCAACGGCGAGGAAGTCCGGCGCTTGAAGGGTTTGGATACCGAAGTGGCTCCCGGCCAGGAGGTGTTGATCATCCAGTCCGTGGCCGGCGGTTGAGACGAGCGGTTGAAACAGAGGGCGGGTTGGCTCAGGCCACTCGCCAGAGGGTGCATTCGTCCGTGTTGATGGCCTTGCGGAGGCCGCTCAGCGTGTCCATGATCCACACGACGCCGATGCCCGGCGCGGTTTCCTGGACGCTTCCCCTGCGGATGACCACGTCATCGTAGGCGGGTCCAACGGAGAGGCGGGCCTCGATGTGGTCGCCGCGGTGCAGCTGGTCGAGGGTGCGGATCCGGGTGGTTCGGGCTGGTACTTCCTTCAACATGGTGGCCTCCTTGGCTGGAGCTGCCAGCGTTTGCCGGCAGTTCCAGTGTGGCGGGCGAATGTTGCAGGGTGGTTTCGGCGCCGTTAGCGCCCAGTAAGTTCTGCGAAAACCAAAAGCGCGAACTGGCAGCAGATGACCTCTCAGAACGATTCTGAGGGCATCTGCTGCCAGTTCGCGCAGGTGTTTTCGAGGGAAGGCTCGACGGCGGGCGGTGCGGGAGCTACCTCGAGCCGAGTTCCGCCGTCGGGGTCTTGAAGGACTCGCGGGCGGTGAGCGCCGAGACGGCGGCGATCACGCAGATGGCGCCGGTGAAGAGGCTGATCTGGACCCAGCCGCCGGCCTTGGTGCCGCCGATGGCGGTGACGATCGCCGGGGCGAAGCCGGCCATGAGGAAGCCGAGCTGCGTGCCGATGGCCAGGCCGGAGAACCGCACCCGGGTGCTGAACATTTCACCGTAGAAGGAGGGCCACACGGCATTGGCGGCGGCGTAGCCGAGGGAGAAGTAGGCCACGGACACCAGGAACATCAGCGGAACCATGCCCGATTCCAGGGTCAGCAGGAACACGGGCGTCATGATCGCGCTGGCCAGGGCGCCGTAGATGAAGACGGGCTTGCGGCCGATCCGGTCGGCGAGCTTGCCGAACAGGGGCTGGGTGCCCAGGGCCACGATGTTCGCGACCACCACCAACCACAGGGTGATGGTGCTGCTGACGTGGGCCACGTCCTGGGCGTACTTGATGGCGAGGGTGCCGAACACGGTGCTGACGGCTGCGATGAAGGCGCAGCAGACCACACGGAGCACGTCGCGCCAGTGCAGCTTCAGGAGGTCAGCCACGGGGAGCTTGGCGATCTGGTTCTGCTTCTTGGCCTCGGCGAACGCGGGGGGTTCATGCAGGGTGCGGCGGATGAAGTACGCAACGATGACGACGGCGGCGCTCAGCCAGAACGGGATGCGCCAGCCGATGCCGTACTTGACCTCGTCGGGCAGTGCGACGACGGGGATGAACACGAGGGCCGCGAGGATCTGGCCGCCCTGGGTGCCGGTGAGGGTCCAGGAGGTGAAGAAGGAACGGCGGTTGTCCGGGGCGTGCTCGAGCGTCATGGAGGATGCGCCCGCCTGCTCGCCGGCGGCCGAGAGGCCCTGGCAGAGCCGGGCGAACACCAGCAGCGCCGGTGCCCACCAGCCGATGGACTTGAAGTCCGGGAGGCAGCCGATGATGAACGTGGCCGCACCCATGAGCACCAGAGTGAACATGAGGACCCGCTGCCGGCCGATCCGGTCCCCGAAGTGCCCCAGGATCACGGCGCCCACCGGCCGCGCGATGTAGGCGAAGCCGAAGGTGGCGAAGGACATGATGGCGGCGTTGGCGTCCGCGCTGGGGAAGAAGACGTGGGGGAAGATCAGTGCCGCGGCGGAGCCGAAGATGAAGAAGTCGTAATACTCGACGGCGCTGCCGAGGAAACTGGCGAGGGCCGCCTTCTTTGGCGTGCCCGACTGGGTTGTGCCTACGGCGCCGGTCCCCGGCGTCGTAGACGGGATCGTGTGGCTCATGGTGTTCCTTCGGTGTGACGACGGTGTCGCATCTGGTGAAGCGGTTGTTCTGCGCGCTTTCGCGGCGGCTCTTCGTGAGGCCGGTGGGAGGCGGTTCAGTGAACGTCTCGGCTGAAAGGCCCGACTGAACGCTTCAGCAGTAGTTCTCACAATGTGGGAACTGTTTGTGCAATATAGAAATGATGGCTGTGAGTACGGTCACCTGTCAAGAAAATTACTCACGATCTAGATATAGCTCTCACGATGTGGCAATCTTTCTTCATGAGCGTCAAAGAGGACACCAAGACGGACATGATCGGCAAGGCCCTGGGCCTCCTGGTATTGCTGGGCAATGAGCCCAAGGGGGCCAGTGCTTCCGAGCTCTCCCGGCAGGCTGATCTGCCGTTCAGTACCACCTACCGCCTGTTGGGCTCCCTGACGCGGGACGGTTTTGTGGACTACGAGCCGGACGGCCGCCGCTACCACTTGGGGCTGCGGGTCTTCCAGCTCGGCCAGCGCGTCTCCAACCACCACGGCTTCGCCGGCACGTCCCGGCCCATCCTGCAGAAGGTCACCGAAGCTACCGGTGAGGCCACCATCCTTGCCGTGCGGGACGGGCACCACCACCTCACGGTGAACAAGGTGGACGGCCCCCAGATGTTCCGCGTCACCAGCGATCCCGGGTTCCTTGGCAAGCTGCATACGACGGCGGTGGGCAAGGCGCTGGTGGCTTTCGCTGCCGACGACGAACGCGCCGAACTCCTCGAGGAGCTGGAGCTGGACCCGCTCACCGACGTCTCCATCACCGACCGCGAGGCCTTCCGTGCCGAAATCGAGAAAGTCCGACGCCAGGGCTTCGCGCTCATGGACGAGGAGAACGAAGTAGGCATGCGGGCCATCGCGGTTCCCGTCCTCAACAGCCAGGGCGTCGCGTTTGCCTCACTCGCTACCGCCGCCCCCGTGTTCCGGATGTCCGTGGAGCAGCTCCGGGCCGTGGTTCCGCTGCTGAAGGACGCCGCCGCCGAGCTCGCCGCCCGCCTGCCCCAGCGGTGACTGCCTGCCGTGACGGGGCGCGAACTGGCAGCAGATGACCCTTGAACGGCGTTTTGGGGGCATTTGCTGCCAGTTCGCGCCGGGTCCAGGCTTGGCGGAAGTTCGCGATAAGAACACTAGTGCAATATGTGAACACGTTGTGTAAGCTGGTTCATACCGCAAGGCGCCGCGCTTTACTGGAGCCGCCGCCGTCGGAGTTGTCAAAGGAGCAATGACCATGAGCACTCGAGCCGAGTCCTATCTGGTGGGCCTGATCGGCGAAGGCGTCGTTCCGTCGCTGTCGCCGGCCATGCACGAGCGCGAGGCGGACCGCCAGGGCCTGCGCTGCCTCTACCGCCCCATCGACCTGCTCGAACTCGGACTGCCGGGTGCCGCCGTCGGCGATCTCCTCACTGCCGCGTACCGCATGGGCTTCAACGGCCTGAACATCACCCACCCCTGCAAGCAACTGGTCCTCGAACACCTGGACGAGGTGTCCGACGACGCCCACCGCCTCGGCGCCGTGAACACCGTGCTGATCCGGGACGGCCGCTTCATCGGCCACAACACCGACTTCTCCGGGTTCGCCGCGGCGCTCGCCGACGGCCTCCCGGGCGCCTCCCTGGAACGCGTCGTGCAGCTGGGCGCCGGCGGCGCCGGATCCGCCGTCGCGTACGCCCTGCTCTCCGCGGGCGTCCGCACCCTGGACCTGGTGGACATGGACCCCGCCCGCTGCGCCGAACGCGCCGCCGAACTGTCCGGCTTCTTCCCGGAAGCCAGCGTGACGGCCCGCTCGACGGCGGAGCTGCCGCAGCTCATGCCGCTGGCCGACGGCCTGGTGCACTGCACTCCCGTGGGCATGGCCGCGCACCCGGGCACCCCGCTGGACATGTCCCTCGTGGAGGGGCGGCACTGGGTGGCGGACATCGTCTACCGGCCGATCGAAACCCAGCTGGTGCGCGAGGCCCGGGCCAAGGGCTGCCGGGTGCTCGACGGCGGACGCATGGCCGTGGGCCAGGCCGCCGACGCCTTCCGCATCTTCACTGGCCGTAACGCCGACGCCGCCCGCATGCGCGAACACTTCCTGGAACTGATCGCCGCCGAAGAGACAGTGGTTGCCGGGGTGAACGCCTGATGCGCACCGGGATCGCCACGGTCTGCCTCTCCGGCACCCTGAAGGAGAAGATGCAGGCCTGCGCCATCGCGGGCTTCGACGGCATCGAGATCTTCGAACAGGACCTCGTCACCTCGGCGCTCAGCCCCGAGGCCGTCCGGAAGATGGCCGCCGACCTCGGCCTCGGCCTGGACCTCTACCAGCCCTTCCGCGACTTCGACAGCGTCCCCGAGGAACTGCTCAAGGAAAACCTCCGCCGCGCCGGGGCCAAGTTCGAGCTCATGTCCCGCCTGGGCATGGACACCATCCTCGTGTGCAGCAACGTGGCCACCGCGGAAATCGACGACGACGGCCTGCGCGCCGAGCAGCTCGGCCGCCTCGCGGAGCTGGCCGGGGAGCACGGCGTGAAGGTGGCCTACGAGGCGCTGGCCTGGGGCAAGTACGTCAACGACTACGAGCACGCCCACCGCCTGGTGGAGATGGTGGACCACCCCAACCTCGGCACTTGCCTGGACTCCTTCCACATCCTCTCCCGCGATTGGGACACCGCCCCCATCGAGAAGATCAACGCGGAGAAGATCTTCTTCGTGCAGGTAGCGGACGCGCCCAAGCTCTCGATGGACGTGCTCTCGTGGAGCCGCCACTACCGGGTTTTCCCCGGGGAGGGACAGTTCGAGCTTGCCAAGTTCTTGGGCCACGTGGTGCGCGCGGGCTACGCCGGCCCGGTCTCCCTGGAGGTCTTCAACGACGTCTTCCGCCAGTCGGACGTGGAGCGCACCGCCGTGGACGCGATGCGCTCGCTGATCTGGCTGGAGGAGCAGAGCGCCAAGTGGCTGGACGCGAACTGGCTGGACGCGAACTGGCTGGACGCGAACGACGCCGGTGCTGCCGCGGCTTCCGGCGGCCCAGTCTCGGGTGCGGCTTCCGCGAAGGCGGCAGGCCGCCGTCGTTATCCGATGGAACTGGCCACGCTGCCCAAGGTGGCTGAACCGGCCGGCTTCAACTTCGCCGAGGTCAAGGCCGACGACACCGCCGGCCTCGAGAAGCTCCTGGGCCAGCTCGGCTTCGAATTCGAAGGCCGCCACCGCACCAAGGATGTGCAGCTGTGGACCATGGGCCACGCCCGGGTGATCATCAACGAACAGGCCCCCTCGCACACCGAACCCGCCATCGCGGCGCTGGGCTTCGACGTCGACTCCCCGGTGATCGCCTCCGCCCGCGCCCAGCAGCTCAAGGCGCCCGTGGTTCCGCGGAAGGTGCAGGCGGACGAGGAGGTCTTCCAGGGCATCGCCGCCCCGGACTCCACCGAGATCTTCCTGTGCCAGGGCAGCCCGGACGGCACAGCAGCCTGGACGCATGAATTCGGCGACGGCGTCACGGCCACCGTGGGTGCCGGCGCCGTGATCGACCACGTCAACCTGGCCCAGCCCTGGCAGCACTTCGACGAGGCCGTCCTCTTCTACACGAGCGCCCTCGCGCTGGAACCGGCACCGTTCGCCGAGGTGCCCAGCCCCACCGGGCTGGTGCGCTCGCAGGTCATGCAGACTTCCGACCGGGCCGTGCGCCTGATCCTGAATCTTGCGCCGCTGATCCAGCAGGAGCACGACGGCGGCCGCAAGAGCTACCAGGAACACATCGCCTTCGCGGTGGACGACCTGGTGGGCCTGGCCCGCGCCGCGCGCGACCGTGGCCTGGAGTTCCTGCAGATCCCGGCGAACTACTACGAGGACCTGGCGGCCCGCTTCAGCCTGGAACCCGGCTTCCTCGCCACGCTCAAGGAACTCAACCTGCTCTACGACCGCGACGCCAGCGGCGAGTTCCTGCACTTCTACACCGCCACCGTGGGCAGCGTGTTCTTCGAAATGGTCGAACGCCGCGGCAGCTACGACGGCTACGGGGCTCCCAACGCCCCGGTGCGGCACGCCGTCCAGTACGACTCCCTGCACCTCGCGCCCGGCCGCGCCGCGCCCAACTGACCCGCCCCCCAACTGACCCGCAGTTAAGGCCGTTTTGGGCCCTCAAAACGGCCTTAACTGCCAGCCAGTTGGGGAACCGACCACCGAAACGCAACCACCAGGAACGCAACCGAAAGGAGCCGGCCATGACCATCGACGCACATGGCACGCACCGCGCCGAAGCTGAGGACGCAGCCGCGCAACACGCAGCCGCGCAGGACGCCGGGCAGGACGAGAACGACGAGCTCGTTCCCGCCGCCGAAGCCCATGCTGCCCACGTCCTCGATGCCGCCGCCGAATCCCAGGCGGACATCAGCGCCGAAATCGCCGCGATCGGTCAGGCCTACCGCCGGGAACTCGACGGCGGTGCCGCCCCGGAGACCCAGCCCCGCCTGGACTTCGCCCCGTACCGCAGCTCCATCCTCCGCCACCCCACCAAGAGCCTGCACCACGCGGACCCGGAGACCATCGAGCTGTACTCGCCGGCCTTCGGCCACCAGGACGTGCACGCCCTGGAAGCTGACCTGACCATCCAGCACAACGGCGAACCGCTCGGCGAGCGGATCATCGTCGCCGGCAAGGTGCTCGACGGCGACGGCCGCCCGGTTGCCGGCCAGCTGGTGGAGATCTGGCAGGCCAACGCCGCCGGCCGCTACGTCCACAAGCGCGACCAGCACCCCGCCCCGCTGGATCCGAACTTCACCGGCGTGGGCCGTTGCATCACCGGCCCGGACGGCTCCTACCGCTTCACCACCATCAAGCCCGGCGCCTACCCCTGGAAGAACCACCTCAACGCCTGGCGCCCGGCCCACATCCATTTCTCCCTTTTCGGCACCGACTTCACCCAGCGGATCGTCACCCAGATGTACTTCCCGGGCGACCAGCTGTTCCCGTTGGACCCGATCTACCAGTCGATCGTGGATCAGGACGCCCGGGACCGGCTCGTAGCCCAGTACGACCACGAGCTCACCAGCCCCGAATGGGCCCTCGGCTACACCTGGGACATCATCCTCACCGGGTCCAAGCGGACCTGGACCGAAAACGAAGCATACGGCGACGCCGGCGACGACGAGGAGTAAGACGATGAGCGAACTGACACCCACCCGCTTGACTCCCACACCGGGCCAGACCGTCGGCCCCTTCTACGGCTACGCCCTGCCCTTCACCAAGGACAACGAGCTCCTGGCCCCGGGAACGCCCGGCAGCATCCGCCTCCAGGGCACGGTGTACGACGGCGCCGGCCACACCATCCCGGACGCCATCCTGGAAATCTGGCAGCCCGACGCGGACGGCAACGTCATCCAGCGCACCGGCTCCCTGGTCCGCGACGGCTACACCTTCACCGGCTGGGGCCGCGCCGCCGTCGGGAACACGGGCGTCTTCACCTTCACCACGGTCAACCCCGGGCCCACCTCGGAAGGGGCGGCACCCTTCATCTCCGTGGCCGTCTTCGCCCGCGGCCTCATGAACCGCCTCTTCACCCGGATCTACCTGCCGGAGAACGAGGAAGCGCTGGCCAACGACCCGCTGCTGTCCTCGCTTCCGGAAGAGCGCCGCAAGACCCTCATCGCGCGTCGCGACCCGGACGGCGGCCTCACTTGGGATCTGCGCCTGCAGGGCGCGGACGAGACCGTGTTCCTCGATTTCGAGGGCACCGCCACCGGGACGGGCGCATACCGATGAGCGGCTCCGGCCTGCCCGGCTATTCCGGCCTGCACGCCGGGCTGCAGGGCGACTTCGGCCTGCTGAACCCGGTCGCGGCGTCGCCCGCAGTCGCCGCCCTGACCGGCGACCGGGCCGTGCTCGCGGCGATCCTCGACGTTGAAGCCGCCTGGGCTGCCGTCCTCGAAGAGGCGGGCCTGGCGCCGGAGGGTGCGGCCGCCGTCGTCGAGCAGGCCGCTGACCCCGAGTTGTACGATCCGGTGGCCATCGCCGAACGCTCCCAAGGCGGCGGCAACCCGGTGATCCCGCTGCTCGGGGACCTCCGCGCGCGGGTCCGCGAAGCGGACGCCGCCGCGCTGGCCGCCGTCCACACTTCGCTGACCAGCCAGGACGTGCTGGACTCCGCCCTCATGCTGCTCGCCGACCGCGCACGCGCCGCCGTGCTCGCCGAAGTCAGGGGGACGACGACGGCGCTTGCCGGCCTCGCGGAAGAGCATGCGGACACGCTGTGCGTTGGCAGGAGCCTGACACAGCATGCGCTGCCGTACACCTTCGGGCTCAAGGCCGCGCAGTGGTTCCAGGGCGTGGCCGCCGCGGCCCGACGGCTCGATTCGCTGGAGCTGCCGCTGCAGTTCGGCGGCGCCGGCGGGACCCTGGCCTCGGCCACGGTGCTGACCGCGGGAACCGCGAGTGATCCTTTCGGCCTGGCCGATGCGCTTGCCGCGAAGCTCGGACTCGCCGCAGCCCCCGCGCCGTGGCACACCAACCGCCTCCCTGTGACCGGGCTGGGCGACGCGCTGGCAGCACTCACTGACGCCTTCGGGAAGATCGCCGCGGATGTGGTGTTCCTCAGCCGCCCCGAGGTGGCCGAGCTTGGCGAACCGCTGGCCGCCGGCCGTGGGGTGTCTTCGGCGATGCCGCAGAAGCAGAACCCGGTGCTGTCCGTGCTGGTCCGCAGCGCAGCGCTACAGGCCCCGGCCGCCGCGGGGCAGCTGCACCTGGCCGCCGCCGTTTTCAACGACGAACGCCCGGACGGTGCCTGGCACAGCGAATGGCCGGCCCTGCGGTCGCTGCTCGCGCTCACGGTCGGTGCGGCCGTGCAGCTGCGCGAACTCGCCGAAGGCCTTCGGGTCTTCCCCGAGGCCATGCGCCGCAACCTCGGGCTCAGCGGGCCGCTGCTGCTCAGCGAAGCCGTCGCCACCGTCGTCGCCCCCCTGCTGGGTCGCGGCGGGAAGCAGGAGCTGCAGGCCGTCGTTGACGCCGTCCTCCAGGTGCCCCCTGCAGAACAAGCTGCCACCTACGCGAAGCTGCTGCGGGACGCCGTGCCGGAGCAGCTGCTCCCGGACGCGCGGCTCGCCGAGCTGCTGGATCCCGCCAACTACCTCGGCGAGGCCGCGGAAATCAGCCGCCGCATCCTGGCCGCCTACCCGGATTTCGCCGCGACAACCCTGAAGGGATCCACCCATGACTAGGCCAGCCATCAAGGCCGTGCTGCTTTCCCCGCAGCGCCCCCTCGGAGACAAGCCCCTGCTGGTGGTGGGCAATTCGCTCGGCACCTCCACCGTCCTGTGGAACGATGCCGCGGAAGTGCTGGGCGCCGACTACGACGTGATCGGCTGGGACCTGCCGGGCCACGGCGTCTCGCCCGCGGCCACCGAAACCTTCAGCGTGGCCGAACTGGCCGACGCCGTCGTGGAGCTTGTCGATTCCGTGGCGCCGGTTCTTGAAGGACAGCGCGCACGCTTCCACTACGCGGGGGTTTCCTTGGGCGGCGCCACCGGCCTGCAGCTGGGCATCAAGCACGGCGAACGCCTCCTCAGCCTGTCCGTGCAGTGCTCCGGCGCGAAGATCGGCACGCCGGAGGGCTGGCTGGAACGGGCCAAAACGGTCCGGAACCAAGGCACGCCCGTGATGATCCAGGGTTCGGCGCAGCGCTGGTTCGGCGCCGGTTTCATGGACCGCGAACCCGTGGCCAGCAGCCGGCTCCTGCACTCGCTGCGCGACGCCGACCGCTTCAGCTACGCCTTCTGCTGCGAGGCCCTGGCCGGCTTCGACGTCCGCGCCGAACTCGGCACGATCACCGTCCCCACGCAGCTCGTGGCGGGCGTCGAGGACACCGTCGCACCGCCGTCGACCGCTGCGGAAATGGCGGAAGGAATCACCGCAGGCGGCGGGTCCGCCGTCGTCGAAACGCTCGACGGCGTCGCGCACCTCGCGCCCGCGGAGGCACCCGCCGCCGTCGCGGATTTGATGCGCCGTTTCATGAAGGAGGCTTCGGCATGAGTTCTTTGGAGAGGAGCGGTGCCGTCCGTCCGGACGCCACCTCGCAGGAAATCTACGACGCCGGCATGGTGGTGCGGCGCGAAGTGCTCGGCGACGCGCACGTGGACCGGGCCAATGCCACCAAGGACGCCTTCACCGACGACTTCCAGGACATGATCACCCGGATCGCGTGGGGCGGGATCTGGACCCGGCCCGGCCTCTCCCGGCAGATGCGCTCCGCCGTCACCATCACCGCAATGGTGGCGCACGGGCACTGGGAAGAACTCGCCATGCACATCCGCGCGGCCCTCCGGAACGGCCTGGACCGGGACGAAATCAAGGAAATCCTGCTCCAGACCGCCATCTACTGCGGAGTGCCCTCCGCCAACACCGCCTTCAAGACCGCCCAGCACGTTTTCGCGGACCTCGACTCCGCGGCCACCCCACCCACCGCCCCCGCCTCACCCAACTAGCCCGCTCACCCAACTAGCTCGCACTTAAGGCCGTTTTGAGCCCCCAAAACGGCCACAACTGCCAGTCAGTTGGGTGGAACAACGCAGAAAAGGACCCTTCATGAACCAGGCATTCGTGTACGACGCCGTGCGCACGCCCTTCGGCAAATTCGGCTCCGGACTTGCCGGTGTCCGCCCGGACGACCTCGCCGCCCACGTGGTCCGCGAGTCCGTTAAGCGCGCTCCGGCCCTCGACGTCGAGCGGATCGACGAAGTGGTGTTCGGCAACGCCAACGGCGCCGGCGAGGAGAACCGCAACGTGGCCCGCATGGCCACCCTGCTGGCCGGGCTCCCGGTCTCCATTCCGGGCACCACGGTCAACCGCCTGTGCGGTTCCTCCCTGGACGCCGCCATCATCGCCTCCCGCCAGATCAACGCCGGCGACGCCGATCTCATGCTGGTGGGCGGTGCCGAATCGATGAGCCGCGCCCCGTGGGTGCTGCCCAAGACCTCCAAGCCGTACCCGGCCGGCGACATGACCTTGGCCTCCACCACCCTGGGCTGGCGCCTGGTCAACCCTGCCATGAACCCCGAGTGGACCATCTCCCTCGGCGAGGCCACGGAACGCCTCCGCGAGAAGTACGGGATCACCCGGGAGCGGCAGGACGAGTTCGCCGCGGCCTCGCACAACCTCGCCGCTGCGGCTTGGGACGAAGGCTTCTACGACAACCTGGTCACTCAGGTGCCGGGCACCGAACTCGTCCGCGACGAGGGCATCCGGGCCGGCTCGACGGCGGAGAAGCTGGCCGGCCTGAAGACCGTGTTCCGTCCCGAGTCTGCCGGTTCTTCCGGGCCCGACGGCGGTGCTGGCACCAGCGGCGGTACCGTCACCAGCGGCGGCACGGTCACCGCCGGGAACGCCTCGCCATTGTCCGACGGCGCCTCCGCCGCGTGGATCGGCTCCGAAGCCGCTTCCGGGCTGCTCGGCATGGAGCCTCTCGCCCGCATCGCCGGGCGCGGAGCGCACGGCAACGACCCTCAGTTCTTCGGCTTCGCCCCGGTGGAAGCGGCGAACAAGGCCCTCGCGAAGGCGGGCATCGGCTGGGAGCAGGTGGGCGCCGTCGAACTTAATGAAGCGTTTGCCGCGCAGTCGCTGGCCTGCATCGACGCCTGGGGCATCGACCCGTCCATCGTGAACCGGCACGGCGGCGCGATCGCCATGGGCCACCCGCTGGGCGCTTCGGGCACGCGCATCCTCGGCACCCTGGCCCGCTCGCTCCAGGCCTCCGGGCAGCGGTGGGGCGTCGCGGCGATCTGCATCGGCGTCGGGCAGGGCCTCGCCGTCGTGCTCGAAAACGTCGCCTCCGGCGTGAAGGGATAAGGGACATGCTGACTTTTGCTGACTCCGTGGCAGAGGCCGTGGCCGGGATCAAGGACGGCTCTACCGTGATGATCGGCGGCTTCGGCAACGCCGGGCAGCCCTTCGAACTGATCGACGCGCTGCTGGATTCCGGCGCGACGGACCTGACCGTGGTGAACAACAACGCCGGCCAGGGCGACCAGGGCCTGGCCCTGCTCATCAAGGAGGGCCGGGTGCGGAAGATGATCTGTTCCTTCCCGCGGCAGTCCGATTCCTGGCACTTCGACGCCAAGTACAAGGCCGGGGAGATCGAACTCGAACTGGTGCCTCAGGGCAACCTGGCCGAGCGCATCCGGGCGGCCGGGGCCGGCATCGGCGGCTTCTTCACGCCCACGGGCTACGGCACCATGCTCGCCGAAGGCAAGGAAACCCGCTTCCTGGACGGCAAATGGCAGGTCTTCGAGACCCCCATCCACGCCGACGTCGCGCTCATCAAGGCGCTGAAGGCGGACGGCAAGGGCAACCTCGTCTACCGCAAGACAGCCCGGAACTTCGGCCCGATCATGGCCGCCGCCGCGAAGCACAGCATCGTCCAGGTCTCGGAGATCGTGCCCGTCGGCGCCTTGGACCCGGAGAACATCGTGACTCCGGGGATCTACGTCAACAGCGTTGTCCGCGTCGCATCCGGCAACGCTCCCGCAGCAGAACAGGTGGCCTGAGATGAGCACCCTCGAAACCAGCATCCAGACCTCCGCCGAGCCCCTGGGCCGCAACGAACTCGCCGCCCTCGTGGCCCGCGACATCGCCCCGGGATCCTTCGTGAACCTGGGCATCGGGCAGCCCACGCTGGTGTCCAACTACCTCACCGAGGAGCAGGACATCACGCTCCACACGGAGAACGGCATGCTCGGCATGGGCCCGGAGGCCGTGGGGGAGGAGGTCGACGGCGACCTGATCAACGCCGGCAAGATCCCCGTCACCGAACTCCCCGGGGCGTCCTACTTCCACCACGCGGATTCCTTCGCGATCATGCGCGGCGGGCACCTGGACATCTGCGTCCTTGGCGCCTTCCAGGTCTCCGCGGGCGGCGATCTCGCGAACTGGCACACCGGCGCGCCGGACGCGATTCCCGCCGTCGGGGGTGCCATGGACCTGGCCACGGGCGCGAAGGACGTGTTCGTGATGATGACCCTGCTGACCCGCGAGGGCGTGTCCAAGCTCGTGGAGCAGTGCAGCTACCCGCTGACCGGCGTGGGCTGCGTGACCCGCGTGTACACCGACAAGGCCGTGTTCCTCACCGGGCCCGACGGCGTCACCGTCCGCGAGACCTTCGGCTGCACCTTCGAGGAACTCCAGGCCCTCGTCCCGCTGCCGCTGAAACCGGCCGTTTCGTGAGCGCGAACTGGCAGCAGATGACCTCTGAACGCGCTCCAAGGGGCACCTGCTGCCAGTTCGCGCCAATAGGATAGGTAACCATGAGCGACGCAGTAGCCGCGGCCCCGCAGGCCAGTGACCAATACGTGCAGTCCCTGGCGCGCGGCCTCGCCGTGATCCGCGCCTTCGACGCCGCCAACCCGCTCATGACGCTCAGCGAAGTGGCCGCCCGCACCGGCCTCACCCGCGCCACGGCCCGCCGCTTCCTGCACACCCTCGTGGAGCTGGGCTACGTCCGCACCGACGGGAAGACCTTCGCCCTCACCGCCCTCGTGCTGCAGCTCGGGTACTCCTACCTGTCGGCCCTTTCCCTGCCGCAGCTCGCCCAACCGCACCTGGAAGAGCTGTCCCACAAACTGGGGGAGTCGACGTCGGCCGCGGTGCTGGACGGCGCGGACATCTTCTACGTTGCCCGGGTGGCCACCCGCCGGATCATGACGGTCGGGATCACGGTGGGCACCCGCTTCCCGGCGTACGCGACGTCGATGGGCCGGGTCCTGCTGGCCGGCCTGCCGGAGGCGAAACTGCGGGAGTACCTGGACACCGTCGAGCTCAAGGCCCTCACGCCGCGGACCGTCGGCACCCGGGAGGGGCTCCTGGCCGAACTGGAAAAAGTCCGGGAGCAGGGCTGGTGCCTGCTGGACCAGGAGCTGGAACTGGGGCTCATGTCCATCGCCGCGCCGGTCCGGAACGCCGCCGGAAAGGTGGTGGCCGCCGTCAACGTCTCGCTCCAGGCACAGAACGTCGCCGCGCAGGCAGACCCGGACGCGTACCTTGCCGCCGTCCGCAAGGAAATCCTGCGCACCGCGAAACTGATCTCGGCGGATATCGCCGTCAAGCACTAGTCCGCCGGCGGCGCCGGCCAGCTGATCCTGCCCGTCAGCCGTTGTCGATGTGGCTCATGTCGCCGTAGCGGGAGCCGACGACGGCGCCGCGCGGCACCGCGTTCTCGAGCGCCGTGAGTTCGTCCCGGGTGAGTTCGACATCGCGGGCGGCGGCGTTCTCCTCGAGGTACGCGACGCGTTTCGTGCCCGGGATCGGTACGACGTCCTCGCCCTGGGCAAGGACCCACGCGAGGGCAATCTGCCCCGGGGTGACGCGCTTTTCTGCGGCTATGGCCCTGACGCGTTCGACGAGCCGGAGGTTGGCCTCGAGCGCCTCGCCCTGGAACCGCGGGAAGTAGTGCGTGTTCCGCGCGTCCGTTTCCTGTTGCACCGAATCGGCGGTAAGGCGCCCCGTAAGGATGCCACGGCCCAGCGGCGAATACGGCACGAGCCCGATGCCCAACTCCCGGATCGTGGGGAGGATCTCGTCCTCAAGGTCGCGTGTGAAGAGCGAAAATTCGGTTTGGAGCGCGGTTATGGGGTGGGCGGCGTGGGCCCGGCGGATGGTGGAGGCGGACGCTTCGGAGAGCCCGAGGTGCCGTACCTTGCCGGCCGCGACGAGTTCAGCCATCGCCCCGACGGTTTCCTCAATCGGCACCCTCGGGTCAACCCTGTGCTGGTAATACAGGTCGATGTGGTCCACGCCGAGCCGCTGGAGCGACGCGTCGCACGCCGCTCGGACGTACTCCGGACTGCCATCTATGCCGAGCCTCTCGCCGTTCGGGCCGCGCACGTTGCCGAACTTCGTGGCAAGCTGCACTTCCTCCCGGCGCCCGGCAATCGCGCGGCCCACAAGCTGCTCGTTCGTGAACGGCCCATACATGTCCGCCGTGTCGATGAACGTGATGCCCAGATCGAGCGCGTGGCGGATCGTCTCCAGCCCGGATGTTTCGTCCGGCGCTCCGTAAAACTCCGACATACCCATGCAACCGAGCCCCATGGAGGAGACGGTGAGCGGGGAGGCGACCCCGAGGGTTCTGGTTTGCTGTGTTCTCTTCAGTTCTGGCATGCCTCCAGCCAATCTCTTAGAGTGCGCTCTAAGTCAAGGCCTTCTGGTAGAGCTCGATCTTCGACTCGATCGCGTTGAGGTTCTCCGTGGCCTCCGCGAGCTGGACGAGGACCCGTTCACGGTGCGCCTCGAGGATCGCGAGCCGGGCCTCCTCGTTCCCCGGGCCCTTCCGGACCAGCTCCGCGTACCTCCGGATCACCCTCACCGGCATCCCGGTGGCACGGAGCCGGGCCACCATGATGATCCCGTTGACGTCCCGGTCTGAATATTCCCGGCGCCCTGCCGGCGTGCGGTCCACTTCGTGCAGCATGAGGCCGTCACGCTCGTAGTAACGCAGCGTGTGGGGGCTGAGGCCCGTGCGTTCGGAGACTTCGGTGATCGTGAGGCCCATCCGTCAGCGCACCAAGGCGGGCACGCCGCGTTCACTCAGCTTGTGGAGATTGTCCCGTTTTGGCATGGAAACAATCCTAGGACGGGCCGGGAACGCGGCCCAGTCGCATTAACCGAGGGCGCTACTTTCCCATCTCCGCCAGACGCAGCTCGAGGATGCGACGAAGCAGATCCTCGGGAACGGGATTTGCCGCGCTGAACCTCAGCGTTCCGGGCGACCAGGAAAAGCCGTCCAGTTCGTCCGCCAGCCGGGGCAGCACCCGGCCGCTGTACGGGTACAGGGCCAGGTGCTTCTTGGTTTCGAGGACGCTGACGAATCCCTTGCCGTTAAGGAGCAGCGCGGGCATCCCGTAACTGGTGCCCTCCTCGACGCCGGGCGCCAGCTCACGGGCGATCGCGACGACGCGTTCCAGCACGTCCCTGTTCGGTGTGCTCAGGTTCCGGAGATAGTCGGTGACGGTTCCCATAGGGACATGGTGCGCCTTCGGAATTCCCCGCGTCCACAGCCCTGCGTCCTCGCGCGAACTGGCAGCAGATGCCCTCAAAACCGCGTTCAGGGGTCATCTGCTGCCAGTTCGCGCTCGAAGAAGGAGGGGGAGTCAGCGGGTGAGCTTGGCCGAGTCGGGGTGCTCGTCGCCGATGTGGCCGGGTGCGTTGGCCGCGAGGACGCGCTGCACGAAGGCGCTGTACTCCTCCATGTAGTGGCGCAGCAGTTCCGCGGTCTGGGGGTCGGAGACCGTGCCGTCCTGGCCGAAGACGTCGGCGTTGAACTTGATGTAGGCCTCGGGCGCGTTCAGCTGCGGAGCGTCCAGGAAGCTGAGCACGCTGCGCATCGAGGACTGCATGACGGCGGTGCCGATGCTTCCCGGGGACGTGCCGATGATGCCCGTCGGCTTGCGGGCGAAGGAGTTGGTGCCCCACGGCCGGGAACCCCAGTCAATGGCATTCTTCAGCGCGCCCGGGATGGAGCGGTTGTATTCGGGGGAGATGAACAGAATGCCGTCCGAGGCGGCCACGGCGTCCTTGAAGGCGCGGCCCGCGGGCGGGTAGTCGGCGTCGTAGTCCTGGCTGTAGAGCGGCAGGTCCTTGATGGGGATTTCGGTGAATTCGAGTTCCTCCGGCGCCAGCTTGATCAGCGCCTTGGAGAGGGTCCTGTTGATGGAATTGCTGGCGAGGCTGCCCACGAGGTAGCCGATCTTGAACGTTGCCATGGCTGCATTCCTTTCCGACGGGGCGGCCGGAACCGGCGTCGTCGACGGTGTGGCGGACTGGATTCCCCCAGCCCCTAGTGAGCCTAACGGGGGTGCTGTCGGAAGGGAACGGCCATCCTTGGAGCGCGAACTGGCAGCAGATGACCTTAGAACTGGACTCAATGGTCATCTGCTGCCAGTTCGCGCCGGGCGCCCCGGCAACCACCCCCTCCCGCCCGCGCCCGCGGAGAGTTAGGCTCATGCCAACCACGGTCGAAGGAGAGGTGGCGGGTGAAAGCAGGCATTGCACGCGAACGCCGGGAGGGCGAGCGGCGGGTGGCCGCCACGCCCGACACCGTTAAGCAACTGGCGGGCCTCGGCCTCGAGGTCCTCGTCGAAAGCGGTGCCGGGCTGCACTCCGGCCATCCGGACGAGGCCTACAAGGAGGCCGGCGCCTGGATCGTCAAGGAACTGGATCCCGGCACCATCGACCTCCTCCTCCACGTCCGCCCGCTCGATCCGGACACAGCCAAGTCCCTCAAACAGGGCGCCGTGACCGTGGGCCTGGCCTCGCCGTCGTCGGAACTTCCCACGGTGCAGGCGCTCGCCGACGCGGGCGTCAGCTCCTTCGCGCTCGAACTGGTGCCGCGCATCTCCCGGGCCCAGTCCATGGACGCGCTCACCTCGCAGGCGCTCGTGGCCGGATACCGCTGCGTGCTGGAAGCTGCCATGCGGCTGCCGCGCTTCTTCCCGCTTTACATGACCGCCGCCGGCACCATCCCGCCGGCCCGGGTGCTGGTGCTGGGCGCCGGCGTCGCGGGCCTGCAGGCCATCGGCACCGCCAAGCGGCTCGGCGCCCGCGTCTCCGCCAACGACATCCGGCCAGCCTCCGCGGACGAAGTCGCCTCGATGGGCGGCACCTTCATCAGGCTCGACGTCGAAACGGCCGAGGCGTCCGGCGGCTACGCCCGCGAACTCACCGCTGACCGAGGCGCCCTGCAGCGCGAACTGCTCGCCCCGCACGTGGCCGCGGCCGACGCCCTCATCACCACGGCGGCCGTCCCCGGCCGGCGCGCCCCGCTCCTGGTCACCCGGGCGATGGTCCAGGGCATGCGGCCCGGCTCGGTGGTGGTGGACCTGGCCGCGGAGTCCGGCGGAAACGTGGAGGGTGTGGTGGCCGGCGAGGACACGGTGATCCCGACGGCGGACGGCCGCGGAACCGTGACCCTGGTGGGCATGAAGGACGCCGCCTCCGCCTTGCCCGCCGACGCCTCCCGGCTGTACGCCAAGAACGTCGCTAACCTCGTGGAACTGCTGGTCAAGGAGGGCGTGTTCGCGCCGGACTGGGAGGACGAGGTGGTGGCCGGCTGCTGCCTGACGCACGACGGGGGTGTGCGGCATGCGCCGACGGCCGAGGCATTGGCGGCGCTCACCACCGCCGAGTCCGCGACGGAAGGGGCGAATTGATGGACGGCGTGAGCCTGCTGACGATCACCGTGCTGGCGGTGTTTGTGGGCTTCGAGGTGGTTTCCAAGGTCTCCAGCACCCTGCACACCCCGCTGATGTCCGGGGCGAACGCGATCCACGGCATCATCCTGGTGGGCGCCATCATCGTGGCCGGGCAGGCGCATGAGCCGCTGGTGCTCGCTGTGGCGTTGCTCGCCGTCGTGCTGGCCACCGCCAACCTGGTGGGCGGCTTCGTCGTGACCGACCGCATGCTCGAAATGTTCCGCGGCCGCAAACCCGGCGGCGGGAAACCGGCGCCTGGGCCGGACAAACAGAAGGCGGGCAAGGCCGCGGAGAAGGAGAAGACTCGATGACCCTCCTCAGCCCGGTCTGGACCGCCCTGCTCTACCTCGCTGCGGCGGTGTGCTTCATCCTCGCGCTCAAGGGCCTCAACTCGCCGCGCACCGCCCGGCAGGGCAACCTGGTGGGGGCTTTCGGCGCGGTGATCGCCGTCGTCGCGGTCTTCTTGTCGGTGCAGCTGGACAACGTGCCGTGGATCGTGGGCTCGATCGCCGTGGGCTCCGCGGTGGCGGCCCCCGTGGCCCGGCGGGTGAAAATGACGCAGATGCCGCAGCTCGTGGCGTTGTTCAACGGCGTGGGCGGCGGGGCCGCGGCACTGGTGGCGCTGCTGGAACTGGCGCACAGCGACGACGGCTGGATGCGGGTGGCGGTCGTGTTCACGCTGCTCGTGGGAGCCGTGTCCTTCGCGGGTTCGGCCATCACCTTCGCCAAGCTGCAGGAACTCATGACCACCCGGCCCGTGGTGTTCCCCGGGCTGCCGGTGGTGATGTCGCTGGTGCTGCTCGCTGCGGTGGGGACCGGCGTCGGCGTGGTGTTCAGCGGCTCCCAGGCGCTCGCCGTCGGGCTGTTGCTGCTGGGCCTGGTGGTCGGAGTGCTGCTGGTCCTGCCGGTGGGCGGCGCGGACGTGCCGATCGTCATTTCGCTGTTGAACGCCTTCACCGGCCTGGCCGTGGCGGCTTCCGGGCTGGTGCTCGGCAACGTGCTGCTGCTGGTGGCCGGCACCCTGGTGGGCGCTTCCGGCACCATCCTCACCCGCGCCATGGCCGCGGCGATGGGCCGCAGCGTGGCCGGCATCCTGTTCGGTGCCTTCCGGGGAGGCTCGACGGCGGGATCCACCGCCGTGAGCGAACGCCCGGTCCGCTCGTCCAGCGCGGAGGACGTGGCCGTGCTGCTCGGCTACGCACAGCGGGTAATCATCGTTCCCGGCTACGGACTGGCCGTGGCGCAGGGCCAGCACACCGCGGCCGAACTCGCCCAGGCCCTGGAGGAACGCGGCGTGGACGTCGATTTCGCCATCCACCCGGTGGCCGGCCGCATGCCCGGGCACATGAACGTGTTGCTGGCCGAAGCCAACGTGCCCTACGAATCGCTCAAGGAAATGAGCGAGATCAACTCCGAGTTCAAGACCGCGGACGTGGCGCTGGTGGTGGGCGCGAACGACGTGGTGAACCCGGCCGCGAAGACCACCGCCGGCTCGCCGATCTACGGCATGCCGATCCTGGAGGTCGCCGACGCCCGGCAGGTGGTGTTCCTGAAACGCTCCATGCGGCCGGGCTTCGCGGGGATCGAGAACGACCTCATGTACGAGCCGCAGACCACCCTGCTGTTCGGCGACGCCAAGGATTCCCTGACCAAGGTGCTGGGCGCAGTCAAGGGGCTGTAGTTTGGGGCGCGGTAGCAAGCCGTCCCCATACCGCCCTTCAGCGAAGATGATCAGATGGTGGAGGCAGGTCTTCTGGTGCGCAGGAAAGTGCCCACGGCCAGTGCCGAGGCCAGGCAAAGTGCGGCATTTACTGCGATGGCCACGCTGACACTGCCAAGAACTGCTGCGCTTGAGTTGGAACCGAAAGCGAGAAGCTGGGCGGTGAAGATGGCGCTCATAATCAGAATGCCCATGGTGATTCCGATCTGCTGGCTCATCGTGGAAGATCTGTGTCGTGGAGGTCACGCGAAAATTCGCTCGTTGCGACGTCTCGTTTCCCAAAGTCTTCGAGACGCGTCCGAGTGTGCAGGGTTCAATTAAGAGCACCTTCACCGTGCATTTCCTGTGCAGGATTAGCGTGCGTACAGAGGGCTACCAACAGTACCAAGGGAAGAATCGACGCCTGGCTGCGCGCTTGATGACCGGCATACGGGCACCAGGGTTATTCCGGGCGGATTGAAAACCTCTTGCCTGCTAGGAGCTACTCAGCAGAAGCCATCCGATGCGCTGGCTGTAGGAGGCCATTGCGTAGGAGTGCACTGGTACACGCGAGTAAAGGCTCGAACAAAGGTTGACGTGTCGCGGAATCCGCAAGCGATCGCGATGGATCCCACGCCCTGCCGGGTTTCTTGTCGTGCAGCGAGGAGGGCCGTGGCGCGTTCCATGCGGCGCCGGCGCACGTAAGCTCCCGGCGTTTCCCCAATCGCTGCGAACAGTTCGTGGAGTTTACGGACGGAGACATTCTGGGCGGTGGCCAGCCGTTCCACCGTGAGGTCCGGGTCGGCGAGATGTTGCCTGATGTGGTCCTTTGCCGATTCCAGCAATGTCTCGTCATCGCTCTGCGAGCTCTGTTGGAGTCCGGCGAAGGAGCGCAGGGCGAGCGAGAGCAAGTCTGCACTGATGTGCCCCAGCTCCACGCGGACGCGCTGATCCATATGTCCGCGGCCTGCCACCAGGCCGGCGGCGTAGCCGGTGAAAGCTGCCATGCCCGGCACGGATTGATCGATTGTCCGCCCGCACAAGTCAGTTAAAAGCCGGTCCCTTAATCCCAGAAGCCGGCGCGGAACGCGAAGGACGATGAGATCTTGGCCCGACTGCGGCTGGTCAAGCAGATAGGGATGGTTTGTCTCGTAAAGCGCTGCGGTGCCAGGGACGAGGACAGCAGTACGCCCATGCTGCAGGACAGCCCCGGTCGACTCCAGTTGCAGCGACATGAGAATGTCATCACCATCATTGCGTCGGGCAAGACGTGCTGGGCGCTCCACCAGAAGAGGCCCCGACTGGACCCGCGCCAGAGATACCCCGCCGGACAGCGAAACGGACTCAAGATGCGCCACGAAGCCCGGTCCGGGGGCTGTGCACAGCAGCGGCACGAACGCGCGGCTCGCGGCATCCTGCCACGCCAAAACGTCAGTTACCGTAACGTCCGTCATTCGTCCCTCCGACTTCCTTGACGAGCACCTGTCAGGAGAGGTCTGAACCTGCAGGAAAGGTAGATGGGCCTGCAGAAATTGCCAACGACTTTAAGTGATCCGCATCATAAATTTGGGATCACCATCTAAGCATAACGAGGAGTATTGATGAGCGAGAAGGTGCGGGTTGCAGCCGTTCAGGCCGAACCTGTTTGGCTGGACATTGACGGGACGACGGAAAAGACCGTCCACTTGATTGCCGAAGCCGCAGCCGGCGGAGCCGACCTGGTCGCGTTCCCGGAGACATGGATTCCGGGCTACCCGGTCTTCCTCTGGTCCTACCCGGTGTACGAACAGATGCAGTTCGTCGCCCGCTACCACGCCAACTCACCCACAATCGATGGCCCGCAGATCGCCAAGATCCGCGAAGCCGCCAAGCAACACTCCATCACCGTTGTCGTGGGCTTCAGCGAGAAAGACGGCGGCTCACTCTACATGTCCCAGGCAGCGATCGGACCCGATGGGGAAATCATCCAGCACCGCCGGAAGCTCAAGCCCACCCACGCAGAACGGACCCTGTTCGGCGAAGGCGACGGCAGCAGCATCAAAGTCCTCGACACACCGTTGGGTCGGATTGGGGCCTTGCAGTGCTTCGAACACCTCCAGCCGCTGACAAAGTATGCCATGTACGCGCAGAACGAACAGATCCACGTTGCCGGCTGGCCCTGCCTCGGAATCCTGGGCAACGTGCCGGCGCTCAGCCCCGAATCCATCATGGCCTGCTCCCAGACATACGCCCTCGAGGGCAGCGCCTTCGTCATCACCGCCACCCAGATCATGTCCGATGACGGAGCCCGAAAGTTCCCAACAGCAGACGGAGGACCCTCGCCCGTCTACACAGGCGGCGGTGGTTACGCCCGCGTCTACGGTCCGCACTCCGGCCTCATCACAGAGCCCCTGGACCCCACAGAGGAAGGCATCGTCTACGCCGACCTCGACCTGGCAGACATCGACCTTGCCAAGAACATCGTCGACCCCGCAGGCCACTACGCCCGCGCCGACGTCACACGGCTGATCTTCGACGACAGCCCCCGCACCCCGGTCATCCGTCGCAGCACCATGCCGAAGGCGCCTACTCAGACCCAGCCGTCGTTAGAGGCTGACCTTCCGTGGGACGAAGCTTCAGAGACCGAGCCTCCCGCGCATGTGTGATCGCCGAAAGCCGTGCGGCCCAGTATGACCACGACGACATCCGGGACGCGCTGGGCCAGCTGCTCGAACGGCTCGACGAGGACTGAGGCGTCGCGGGGCGTTCCGGGGCTGCTGACCCGCGCGGCCGGGCTGCCCCGGCGGCAAGCGCCCCACCCGGAAACGCCGCGGCCTAAGCTGAACCAATGAGTACCAGCACCGACGCACCGGGAATCCAGCAGGACCAGGCCTACTACGGCGACACCTACCTCTTCGAAACCGCTGCCACCGTGGTGGCCGCCGGAACCGACAGCAACGGTGCGTGGGTGGCCGTGAGCCCCAACATCTTCCACCCGAAGGGCGGCGGCCAGCCCTCCGACGAGGGCACCCTGAACGGCACGCCGGTCGTTCCTTCGCGCACTGAGGAAGGCCTGGTTGTCCTGTCCGGCGGCCCGGAGCTTGCCCCGCTGGAGCCGGGTACCGCCGTCGACTGTTCCATCGACGCCGCGCTCCGCAAGCGCCACGCCGCGCTGCACACCGCCGGCCATGTGCTCGGCCACCTGGGCGAGGCCCGCGGCTGGACCAGCACCGGCCACAGCCACTATCCCGGCCAGGCCCGCCTGGACTTCTCGCCCGAGGGACTCGAGGCCGAACTCGCCACCCCGGAGCAACGGGGACAGGTACGCGCCGAACTGCAGGAAGCTTTCGACGCCGTCCTGGCCCGCGGCGGAGCGGTCAGCGCCGCCACGGACGGGGCCGGGCACCGCGTAGTCACCATCGAAGGAGTCAACAGCGAGCCCTGCGGTGGCACGCACGTGGCCCGGCTCGAAGACTTGGCCGGTGTGCGCGTGCTGGAGCTGAAGATCAAGCGCGGTGCCCTCAAGGTCCGCTACGACGCCGAGCACGTTTAAGCCGGGCACGTTAGCCGAGCACGTTGAGGCTTCCGAAAGGTAGGGTCGGAACCATGAGCGCACCGGAAAGCACGCACGACTGGAAGCCCCTCTGGGCACGGCTCAGCGACGGCGAGGAAACGACGCCCGCCGGCGTCCTGATGACCGCGCCGCCGGGCGACGTCAACGACGCCCCCGCGCTGGAGTCCGAGTTCGGTGTGTTTGAGGCGCCCCTGGAGGATTACGACGTCGTGGAGCTGGTTCGCTTTGACCGTCCGGTGGCCCGCGGCCGGGTGGCGTTCGGCGAGGGTTTCGCGGTCGTCAGCCCGGTGCGCGCCGTGGACGCCGGCGAGGTATCCGCCGACCACGAGGCCGTGGTGCTGGCCCGGCTGGCGGAGGAAGCCTTCGTCGAGGGCGCGGCCGTTGTCTACGCACCCGTGGACGCCGCCGCCGCGGCCCGCTATGAGGCGCTTGGCTGGACCCGCGCCGGCGAGCTGGCCCCGTAGCATGCGGGCCGCGGTCGTTATCAACCCCTCAAAGCCCGCCGCGCAGGACATCCGCGAGGTCATTGGCCGACTCGGCCGCGAGCACGGCTGGGACGAGCCGCTGTGGCTGGAAACCACGGCGGAGGACCCGGGCGCAGGCCAGGCGCGGGAGGCGCTTGAGGCGGGGGCCGACGTCGTCATTGCCGCCGGCGGCGACGGAACCGTCCGCTGCGTGGCCGAGGTGCTGGCCGGGACCGGGACCCCGCTGGGGCTGGTCCCGCTGGGCACCGGCAACCTGCTGGCACGGAACCTCGGCCTGGACGTCGCCGATGCCGAAGGCGCGGCAAAGGCGGCGCTGCTGGGGCAGGAGCGGAAGATCGACGTCGTCCGTTCCGTGCGCGACGGCGGCAGCGAGCAGACGTTCCTGGTGATGGCCGGGCTGGGCTTCGACGCGAGCATCATGGCCAGCACCGACTCCGACCTCAAGGACAAAGTGGGCTGGCTTGCCTACGTGGACGCCGCCATCCGGAACCTGTCGGGCAAGCCGGTGAAGGCGAAAATCAGCGTGGACGGCAAGCCCGTGGCGAGCCGCCGCGTGCGCAGTGTGATGGTGGGCAACTGCGGCAGGATCCAAGGCGGCGTCGAGATTTTCCCCGGCGCCGCGATCGACGACGGCATCCTCGACCTGATGGTGGTGGCGCCCGGCAAGCTGGGCTGGCTCGGCGTGCTCGCGGGCGTGATCGGCAAGGGCCGCAGCAAGGACACGTCGGTGGAATACTTCCGGGGCACGTCGGTGGACGTCAGCCTGGAACATGCGGACGATTTCCAGCTCGACGGCGACCACGACGGCAAAGGTGCCCGGCTCAGCGTGCGCGTTGATCCCGGGGCGCTGCGGGTCAGGGTGTAGGGGCTGCTGCTGGCGGCGCCGGTGCAGGGCTTGGTTTGTTCAGGATTTCCTGGCTGCTCAGGCCTTCTTCGTTGCCGCGAACAGACTGCGGAGCGTGAAGAAGCAACCGAGGGCAGCGAACAGCAACGCCATGAGGAAGTCGCCGGCATAGCCCTTGACGAAGTCGGGGTTTGTGGCGAGGTTGTAGCCCATGAGGTCCCACGGCTCCGGATCCAGGATCAATGCCAGGGGTGAGCCGCCGATGTACGACACCGCATCCAGCCACACTCCGCCAATGAAGGCGAGCAGCGCAGTTACGGCGGTGATGGATGCGACGATCCAGACGCCCTTGCGGCTGAGGGTCCCTCCCGTGCCCATGACGTAGAGCCGGGCCGCCAACGCCGCGACGCCGAAGGTCACGAACGAGGTGATCCAGCCGAAGTTCCAGATGACCATCCAGACGATGATTCCGAGCGGCATGGCAGCCAGGGCGAAGATGGTTCCGCGGCCGACGTCTTCACCCTGTGACTCCTGCGGACGGGGAAGCGGAGCCTGCGGGGTGGATTCGGGATGCCAGGCAGGGGCCCAGCCGGCGGGCTGGCCATTGCCTTGGCCGTAGCCTTCGGGGAGCCGCACGTTCCTTCCGTTTGTTGCGCGAACTGGCAGCACATGCCCCTTAAGCCGCGTCCGGAGGTCATCTGCTGCCAGTTCGGGCGAGAGCTTGGGAAGGTTCGGCATTTCTTCAGAATGTTCATTATTAGCACCAAATTATGCTTGTAATGCTCATACGGCCGTGCGAGTATGACATGCAACACGTACCGTGAAGGAGAATCCTTTGAGTATCCAGATGAAGGCGGCCCGTAAGCTCCGGGTGCATTGGCCGATCAGCGCACAAACCTTCCACCGGGCCGCAGGCGGAGACCTGGACGCCCTGTCGGAGGACGAGGGGGTGGCGTCGCTCCTGCAGGCCGTGGAGCAGTTCCAGGACCTGGGCGACTTCGGAAACTACAAGCATGTGTTCGAGTCCACCGTCGGTTTCGAAGGCTTCACCTGCGCGCAGGGAGCTACTCCCACCCTTGGCGTGGTGGGGGAGCGCACCATCTCGCCCACGTTTGTATTCACCACCTACTTTGACGCGATGCTCCCCGACGACGCCGTTGAGGGATTCATGCAGCAATTGGCGGGCATTCACCCGTGGGAACTGCCGGTCATTGAGCTGACGGGGCCGGTGACCATCGCTGCCCATGCGCATGCGGGCGGCCGTGAAGGGGAGGCTGCGTAGTGGAAACCACGTCCATCGCCGTGTGGGATGCGCTGAAGGCGACTCTCGCCGGCCGGAAGTTCACGGACCTGACGCACGCCTTCCACCCGGGCCAGCCGCATTTCCCGGCCTTTCCGGACGAAGTCCGTGAGGCCGTTTTCGACCTCGAACGGGGGGACGGCTTCACCGCGCACCGTTACTCCATCATCGGCCAGTGGGGCACTCACGTGGACCCGCCATCGCACTTCATCCCGGGCGGCCGGACCCTGGACCGGATCCCCGTACAGGAAATGATCCTTCCTTTGGTGGTCCTGGACATCGCGGACGCCGTGGCGGCGGACCCGGATTCCACGCCCACAATGCAGGACGTCAGGCGTTGGGAAGAGCGCAACGGCGCTGTTCCCGAGGGATCCTTCGTGGCCCTGCGCACGGGATGGAGCAGCCGCTGGCCCGATGCTGCGGCAATGGCCAACCGCGATTCGGAGGGCATCAGCCATACCCCGGGATGGTCCCGTGACGTGCTCACCTTCCTGATCGAGGAGCGGCGCGTGGCCGCCGTCGGTCATGAGCAAACGGACACCGATCCTGGAAGGGCGACCTCCCGGCAGGACTTCAGCCTGGAAACCTATGTGCTGGCCCAGGACCGGTGGCAGATCGAACTGCTGGCCAACCTTGGGGACCTTCCTGAGGCCGGGGCAGCCATTGTTGCCTCATGGGCCAAGCCGCTGGGAGGCAGCGGGTTCCCGGCCAGGGTCTTTGCCATCTCCTGAGGTGGGCCATCCCCCGGGGCGGCCGTTGCGTGGGCGGGGGTCGTCTAAGATCGACTCCATGTCAAAGACCTCCAGCATGGGCCGTGGAATCATGGCCGTGCTGGCGGCGGCGTCCCGCCAGGCGAGGGGCCTGCCCGGCGGGACCGTCGCCGAGATTGCCGCGGATCTGGGCAAGGACCGAAGCCAGGTGTCACGCAGCCTGCGCACGGCCGAACAGGAAGGCTTCCTGCACCGCACCCCGTACCGCACCTTCGCGCCGGATTGGTCCGTGATGACCGATGCCCTGGTGCTCACCCGGCGCCGGCTCACCACGGACGGTGCCGCGGCGCTCGACGCCTTGTCCAAAGAGACGGATGAAGGCTGCTACCTCGGCGTGTTGAGCGGCGACAGCACGGTGACCATCGCCGAAAGCGTGCCGGACAGCACTAAATTGGTGGGCTCCTGGATTGGCCGGCCCTATCCCGCTTACTGCAGCGACGCAGGGCAGGCCATGTTGTGGGAGGCGTCCGACGACGAGGTGCGCGCGATTTTTTCGCGCGTGGACTTTGTCCGTCACGGTCCGAATACACCCGTCGATGTGGACGATTTCCTTGAGCGCCTTGCGGCCGCCCGGTCCCGCGGGTACTCGGTGGTGGATGAGGCGGCTGAGCCCGGGCTGTACTCGTTGGCGGTCCCGGTCCGGGACTTCAAGGGAGATGTTGTCGCGGCCCTCCAGATCGTGGGTGCCAAATCACGCCTTGAGCCCAAGCAAAAGATGTGTGCAGACGCGCTGGTGGACACAGGGAACTGGCTGCAGGCCCGCCTGGGGCACGCTTAGCCGGCCGCCTGGGAAACGCCGCTGAGGCGCGCGGCGCTATCCAAAAGCGCCGCCGCCACCCGCGATGGGTTGCCCCGCAATTGCTCGTATTGGCCGAGGACGCTCAACGCCGCCGTGATGCGGCCATGTCCATCCCGAACCGGGACCGCGAGCTCATGGATGCCATGCTCGAATTCCTCGGCGGCAGCCACATAGCCCTGCGGCCGGTCCCGGACCATCAACTCCCAGACTTCGGACACTGAATGGGCCGCCTGAGGACCTCCCACACCGATGAAGCTGACGTCCTGCAGGAGCCCGTCAAGCCCCTTGCGCTTGTGGTCCCATAAGAGGGCCCGGCCGGCCCCGGTGCACCATACGGGGGTGATCATCCCGGGATACGCGAAGCTTCCGGCCGACATGTCGTTACTGGATGCGCGCACCAGGAGCACCCGGAAACCCGCCCGGACTGACACACGGGCCCGGAGGCCCAGCGACGAGACCAGCTTTTCCAGTTCGGCCCCGGCTCCGCGGAACCAGCCGTTGTTGAGGGAAGCCGCAAGCCCAAAGAACCGGGGGCCCGCCCTGAACGGACCGCGCTCCTCGCGCTCCAGCAATCCGATGTCGCACAGTTCCTGTGCCAGGCGGGACACCCGGCTTTGGTCCAGCTGCAGTTCAGCGGCAAGCTGCGACACTCCCAATAGCTGCCTGCCGGACTTCTCGCGTTCCGTCACGAGCCGTACGATCCTGAGTCCCTGCGCCATGGTTGACGCTTCCGGGGAAGTCTCCATTTCCCGCTGCTCCTCCCGCCCTGGCAACCAGCCTATCCTCACACAGTTACCCGCAGCGGAGCGCCATGCACGACGGCGGCCGGCAGCAAACGCTGCCGGCCGCCGCTTTGGCGCAGGGCGGTTCAAGCTCCCGGCGGCTCAGGCCGCGGGCACCTGACGGGTCTTCGCGCGGTACTTGAAGTGGAAGAATCCGTAGCAGGCCGCGACGAAGGGTATGCCGAAATACAAAGCGGCGACCTGGTTGGGGTCCAGTGCAATGCCTATGAGCGAGAGAAGGCACAGTGTGAAGGCGAGGATGGGCACCAGCGGGAACAGCGGGGCCCTGTAGGGAAGACTGCCCACGTCCCCGCCGTTCCGCACGAACGCCCGCCGGTGGAAGAAGTGCGACGCCGCGATGGACATCCAGACGCCGACCACCGCGAATCCGGCCACCGAGACAAGCACCAGGTACACCGTTTCCGGTGCCACCACGCTGCTGACCAAGGAGGCGAGCCCGCCTAGCATGCTGACGGACAGGGCGATCAATGGAATCCCCCGCCGGCTCAGCTTCTTCAAGGCCTGGGGCGCATGTCCTTCGTCGGCCAGGGAGTACAGCATGCGGGCGCAGGAGAAGAGGCCGCTGTTGCCCGCGGAAAGCAGGGCAGTGATGATGACGAAATTCATGAGGTCCGGGGCGAACGGGATTCCGATGGAGGAAAAGACCGTGACGAACGGGCTTTCATCCAGCCCCACTTCGTTGAAAGGGATGGTCGCGGCAATGACTGCGATGGCACCGACGAAGAAGACCAGGAGCCGGACGACTGTGCTTCGCATCGCCTTCGGAATGCTGGTGGCCGGATCCTTGGTTTCCCCGGCGGCAACACCGATCAACTCGGAACCGGAGAACGCGTAGAAGACCGCGAGGGCCGTTACCAGGACGCCGGTGAAGCCATTGGGGAACAGCCCGCCTTCCGTGGCGAAGTTTTCGAACAGGAACGGATGGTCGCCACCCTGGCCGAGCGGGTGGAATCCCAGGAGCGATGCACCGCCCAGGACAATAAGCCCGATGATGGCGGCGACCTTCACGATGGCAAACCAGAACTCGGATTCCCCGAAGAACTTTGCGGAGACCGCGTTCAGGCCGAAGAGCACGGCGGCGAAGACCAGGCACCAGACCCAGACGTCCACCCCGGGGAACCACCGTTGCATCAGCAATCCGGACGCCGTGAACTCCGAACCGATGGCCACCGCCCAGCAGAGCCAGTAGAGCCACGCAGTAGTGAATCCGGTGGCGGGGCCGATCGAGCGCGCGGCGTAGATATGGAAGGCCCCGGACACCGGGTAGGCGATGGCCAGTTCGCCGAGGCAGGCCATCACCAGGTACACGACGAATGCGCCCACCAAGTAGGCGATGACTGCACCGAGCGGTCCGGCTTGGGAGATCGTGTAGCCCGAACTGAGGAACAGCCCGGACCCGATGACTCCGCCCATGGCGATCATGATCAGGTGCCGGGGCCCCATGGAGCGGCGGAGGCCGGACTCTGCTGTGTCTGGTGCGTCCGGCCGGGCGGCCGGCTTGAGCGGGGTTAAAGGTTCCAAGGGTGCCTCCAGTGTTGGGAGTGGGGTGCCGGGGGTGTGCGCGGCGGCTCACGTCATGGTGCGTTCGGAAATAGTGCGGCGCGTCAACAGTGACGAAAGTAACACGACCGACCGCTCCTAGTCATCAAAAACATCGAAACTTGCTTATGTTGCACAAATCTTGCGATCCGTCACTATGCCTAATCGCACTTAGCTTGGTCGTTCCGACCAGGAATTCGGGCTGTTGGACATGGTTCGACGGACAGCGGTTGGCCGCACGATTGGATCACAGCCCACCTCGAACCGAAGGAACACCATGACCACCTATGACATCGCGCTGATCGGCTTCGGCGGCGTCAACAAGACCCTCGCCCAACTGATCCACGACCGTGGGAGCTCCCTGGCGGATGACCTCGGCTTTGGCCTGCGGGTCGTCGCGATCACGGATCTGCGCCTCGGTTCACTGGTCAAGGAAGACGGGATCGACCTCTCGATGGCCCTGCGGCTGGGAAGCGGCAGCGAGACCTTCGCCGACCACGGCGGATCCGCAACTCCGGACAACGAGCACGTCATCCGCAGCTGCAGCGCCGACATTGTCTGCGAGGCAACGTTCACCAACCCCGACGACGGTGAGCCTGCCGTTTCCCACGTGCGGTGGGCCTTGGAATCCGGCAAGAGCGTCTGCACCACGAACAAGGGGCCCGTGGCGCTGCGCGGACCGGAACTGACTGCTTTGGCCGAACGCAACGGCGTCCACTTCGAATTCGAAGGCGCGGTGATGAGCGGTACGCCCGTCATCCGTTTGGCACGGAAAATGTTCGCCGGCCTTAAGCTGGACGGCTTCGAGGGCATCCTCAACGGAACCAGCAACTACGTCCTGGGCCGGATGGAAACGGGCATGGAGCTGGGCAAGGCCATCACGGAGGCGCAGGAGCTCGGCTACGCGGAAGCCAACCCCGCGGCCGATATCGAGGGTTTCGACGTCCAGCTCAAGGTCCTGATCCTCGCCAACGAGCTGCTCGGCGCGGGCATCACCCTCGCCGATGTGACGCGGCGCGGGATCTCCGGACTCTCCGCAAAGGACGTGAAGAATGCGGCGTTGGCGGGCCGGCGCTGGAAACTGGTGGGCTCGGCCAAGCGGAACCCCGATGGCACCGTGAGCGCGGGAGTCGAACCCGTCGCCTTGCCGCTGGACCATGGCCTCGCCGGGGTCTCCGGCGCCACCAACGCGGTGTCGTTCTCCACCGACCTGCTGGGCCCCGTAACGGTTTCGGGCCCCGGGGCCGGAAGGGTGGAAACCGCTTACGCCCTGCTCTCGGATATTCTCGCCATCCACGCTGCCAAGGTGGGAGTGGCCGCACATGCTTGAGGCACTTCAGGACCTCCGTGAAGTCACCAGTCCCTACGACGGCCGCGTGCTCGGCGCTGTGCCGCTAACCGCTCCCTCAGAGGTTGACAGGATCCTCGCCGCAGCCCGGGAAGGCGCGGCCACGGCCCGTAGCCTGTCCCGCCACGAGCGCGGCAGGATCCTCGAGTCCGCGGCAGCGGCAATTGTGGACCGCCGTGATGAATTTGCCCGGACGATCACCGCAGAGGCCGGAAAGACGATCCGCCAGGCCCGCAAGGAAGTGCTGCGCGCGGTCAACACCCTGCGGCTTTCCGCTGCCGAGGCCCGGCGGAATTCGGGGGAAGTGATCCCCTTTGACGCGTTTGAAGGATCCGAAGACCGCCAGGGATGGTTCTCCCGCGAGCCGCTGGGGATCATCGCGGCCATCACACCCTTCAACGACCCCCTTAACCTGGTGGCACACAAGCTGGGTCCGGCCATTGCGGGCGGAAACGCCATCATCCTCAAGCCGTCGGCACTGACGCCTCTTTCGGCACAGATGCTGGCAGGCGCCTTGGAGGAAGCGGGACTGCCGAAGGGCGTACTGACGGTGGTGCACGGAGGCCGGGAGGTCGCAGAGGAGATTGTCCGGAGCCGGGATGTCCGGATGGTGTCTTTCACCGGCGGATTCTCCACCGGTGAAAGCATCGCCCGCTCGGCCGGGCTGAAGAGGCTGTCCATGGATCTGGGCGGGAATGCCCCGGTACTTGTCCTGGACGACGCAAATCTCGAGGCCGCCGTGGACTCCTGCGTCTCCGGGGCGTTCTGGGCAGCGGGCCAGAACTGTGTTGGAGTCCAGCGCATCCTGGTGGCGCGTCCCCTCTATTCCGAGTTCCGCCGACGCTTCTTTCAGCGGGCATCGCTCCTGGTCGCCGGCGATCCCATGGAGGAAAGTACCGATATCGGACCGATGATCTCGGCGGACGCCGTCGCCGGGGTCAAGGAAAAGCTGGATGAGGCGGTCGCCGCGGGGGCACACTGCCTCTTGGGCAACGTCCGCGAGGGCAACGTGCTCCACGCCACCGTTCTGGAAAACGTGCCCCATGATTCCAGGCTGTGGCGGGAGGAGGTCTTCGGCCCGGTGGTGATGCTGCAGGCATTCGACGCCGTGGAGGAAGCCTTCGCGGTGGCCAACGGGATTGAGTTCAGCTTGCACGCGGGAATCTTCACCGAAGCCTTGAACGTGGCCCTCGATGCTGCGGACAAGCTCGACGCCGGCGGCGTAATGATCAATGACTCCTCCGACTACCGCTTTGACGGCATGCCGTTCGGCGGCTCGAAATACGGGAGCATGGGACGGGAAGGTGCCCGGTTCGCCTACGAAGAGATGACCCAGCCCAAGGTTGTCTGCATCAAACGCGGAGCGGCATGAGCGAACGCCCGGCGGCTTAGGGCTGTGACCCGTTAGCCTGGCCGCGGCTGACATAGTTGGAAAGCGACATCGCGGTCACCGTGTCCTTGACGCCGGGGAGGGCCGCGATCCGTTCCCAGATTTCCTGGATCCGTACCAATGAGCGGGCTTCCAGCCGGACGATCAGGTCGAAGTCTCCGCTGACCACATCGCAGAAGACCACTTCCGGGATCGCCTGCAGAGCCGAGACCACATCTGAACCCCGCACGCGGTCGTTGCGGTAGACCATCAGGTACGCCGCAACAGGAGCCTGCCCAGCGGAGCCGGAAACCACGGTGTAGCCCTGGATCTGGCCGTGCCGTTCCATCCGGTCGATCCGCTGGCGCACGGCGTTGCGGGAAAGGAGGACCTTGGCCGCCAGCTCGGCGTGGCTGATGCGGGCGTTCCTGGTGAGTTCCTCCAGGATCCGCTGGTCAATCTGGTCAAGGCCTGCCCGGTCCATGCGTATCCTTCAGCGTCAAATCATTGCAGTCCGGCGATGGCTGCGCGGGCACCCGGAAAAAGGGCCCAGGATCCGATGATAGTTGCACACAAGAACGGCCCGCCCCGGCTCCCAAAAAGAGGGCACAGGACGGGCCGCCGTTGGTCTTCCCGGATGCCGCGTCCCACACTCTGCATAGTGCGGGACAGCGCAGGTTCAGCCCGGGCGCCGGCTCGACCGAGGGAGATCAGTCAGCCAGCAACCGGCCCCACCTTGGGGCGAGCAAGGGGGCGCCGGCAAGCTTCAGGGTGTGCCACAGGGTCACGGCCACGGAATCGAGCACGGGCACATCCGTGCGGGACTCCACCTCCGCCGTGATGTTGGCACCGTACAGGTTGGTGCAGAGGTAGATGAGGGCATCGGGCTTCAACGCGGCCAGCTCCAGGGAACCCGGCAGCATCTCCTCGTCAGTCACCCGGGCGAAGGACTCGTTGTCGCTGAGGTCCAGGTGCCGGTGGTCCACGGTCTTGATGCCTTCGCGCTCATAGGACGCCATCACGGCCTCGTTCACATCCGCCGTGTACGGGGTGAGCATGCCGATCCGCTCGGTCCCGAACTCGGAGAACGCGGCCAGGTACGCCAGCGTGGAGGTGGTGGCGGGGATGCCGGTGGCGTCGGTGATCTCCCGGACGATTTCCTCGTCGTGGGCGGCGCCCAGCCAGGAGCCGGAGGTGCCGTTCCAGGCGATGACGTCGACGTCGGCGGTGGCGAGCAGTTCCGCGGCGGCGCGCATGCCGGCGGCGTCGAACTGCTTGTCCGAGGAGTCGTCCAGGGCGATCCGGGTGACGTTGATGCGGGTGAAGTGCAGGGTGACGTCCGTGCGGTCGCCGAGGATCCGGTAGCTTTGGGGCTCCAGGCAGGTGTTGGAGGACGGCACGATCATGCCGATACGGACGGGGCGGTTTTCGGAAGGCAAGGGGAAACTCCTAGACAGGAACGGCGGGGGAAGCGGCCAGGGCGTCGCGGTGCTCCGTGAAGCCCTCGCGGGCCACGAAGCGGCCCACGGGGCCGGGATCGTGGAAGCCTTCGTCGTCCAGCACCACGCGCCCGGCGGAGACGACGACGGCGGGCCAGCCGTTCAGCGCCTTCCCCTCGAACGGCGAGAAGTCCGTTCCCATGTGCAGCGCGCCGCCGTCGACCTTGCGTTCCTCGGCGGGGTCGAAGATCACAAGGTCGGCGTCGAAGCCTTCGGCGATGATGCCCTTGCGGGGCACGGCGTTGATCCGGGCGGGGCCGGCGGAGAAGACCTCCACGAAGTCCTCCACGGAGCCGCCGGACTCGGTGACCAGGGCGGTGAACGTCACGGGCATGCGTGTCTCGACGCCGGGAAGGCCGTGCGGCATGAAGCGGATGTCGTCAGTGCGTTCGCGCTTCTGCGAGAGGTCGTAGCAGGAGTGGTCCGAGGACACGGTGTGGATGGCGCCGGCGGCGAGGCGTTCCTTGAGGGCGGCTACGGTTTCGGGGGAGCGCATGGGCGGGCAGCAGGCGTACCACTCCGGGAACCGGGTGCCGTACACGGTGTCGTCCAGGGTCAGGTAGTGCGGGCAGGTCTCCGAGTAGGCTTCCTGGCCCTCCGCGCGGGCCTCGGTGACCAGGTCCACGGCGCCGGCGGTGGACTGGTGCACGAAGTACACGGGCGCTCCGGTGTACTTGGCCAGGGCCAGGGTTTCCTTCACGGAGAGTTCCTCGGCCAGTTCGGGGCGGGTGCGGTGCAGGTGCTCGATGCCGATCAGGCCGTCCGCGGCGTGCTGCTCGGTGCAGTCGGCGATGATGGCGTCGTGCTCGGCGTGGATGTAGGTCAGTCCGTCCAGGCGGACCATTTCGCGCATGACCTTCAGGATGGTGTCGCCGTCGGCCATGGTGGACCCACGGTTGGTGGTGTACATCTTCACGGAACGCACACCCTCGGCGGCGAGCTGCTCCAGCTGCCACGGCACGGTCTCGTCCCAGCTGATCACGGAGCCGTGCAGGGCCACGTCGCAGCGGGATTCGGCGGCCAGGCGCTTCTTGTTGAGCACGGCATCCAGCGGGGTTTCCTGGGCGTCCCGCGGGATGCCGAAGTCGATGATGGTGGTGGTGCCGCCCCACAGCGCCGCGGTGGACGTGATGGCGAAGTCGTCCAGGGTGCGGAAGCGGCCGGTCACCTGGGCCACGTGGCAGTGGCCGTCGATGCCGCCGGGGATCACAAGCTTGCCCTGGGCGTCGATGGTGCGGGCAGCCGCCGGGAAAGGCTGGCCGGCGTCGATCAGCTCCGCGATGCGGCCGTCCTGCACCACGATGTGCGCGGACTGCCGTGCCGCCCCGCCGGACAGGGGGGAGTTCACCACGGTGGCGTTGGCAATGACGAGTTCTGGAATGAGGGACATCGGTGTCCTCCTACTTCTTCGAAACGGGCGCGGTGGACGCGGTCTGGGAGGCTGCCTGTGCGGTGGTGAGGGCGGCGTCGAGGTTCGCGGACAGGCCGCTGCGCTTCTTGACCGGCGGCGGCGCGAACGCGCCCTGCCGGTGGAAGCCGGACTGCAGCTCCACCACGGCTTCGGTCATCCGGATCCCGGCGGAAATGCCGTCCACCACGGGAACGGGGATCTGTCCCTCAAGGTCGCGGGCAAGTCCGGCGAGCGGCGCACCTGCCAGGATCACGACGTCGGCCCCGTCCTCTTCGACGGCCTGCCGGCTCAGTGCCAGGAGGGTGTCCTTGAAGTCATGCTGCACGGAACCGATGCCGTGCAGGCTCTGCTTGATGGAGCGGATGGAGGCGAGGCGGCCGCCGAGGCCGAAGTGCTCCACGCAGTCCCGGTACCAGGCAGTGATGCGGTCCGAGATGGCGATGATCGAGAAACGCTGGCCCTGCAGTGCCGCGGCGCAGAGCGCGGCTTCGGTGATCCCGATGACCGGGACATCCACGAGTTCCTTCAGCGCCGGCATGCCCGGATCGCCGAAGGCCGCCACCACGACGCCGTCCACGCGGCTTCTGTTGTTGGATTCGGGTCCGACGTATTCGGCGATCAACTCGGCGACGGCGCCGGCGGCGATGAGGGATTCAAAGCGGGTTTCGATGTACTCGACCCCGTGCGGGGCGGTGCGCACGATCAGCTCGGTATCGGGGCCGGCCGAGCGCAGGGCCTCGGCCTGGATCAGTGCGGTGACGTCTTCGCTGATGTTGGGGTTGATGACCAGTAGTTTCATGTTCGTTTCCGTTGCAGGGTGAGTTCGGTGGCGGGGGAGTCTTCGGGGAACTGCTCGCGGTACTTGCCGATGTGCGACGCCGACTGGGTGGCTGCGCGCTCGGGGTCGCCGCTGGCGATTGCCGCGTAGAGCTCACGGTGTTCCTGGATCAGTTCGGGCAGGTCGCTGACGTGGCGGAAGAGCCAGTGCATGCGGCCCTGGAGGGGTTCCAGTGCCGAACGGAGGAAGTTGTTGTTGGCGATGGCCGTGATGGCATCGTGGAATTCGCTGTTGGCCCGGTGCGCTTCGAGGATGGAGCCCTTGGCGAGGAAGCGTTCGGCGTCGTCCAGGAGCCCGGCGAGCCGCTTGAGGTCCTCCTCGGTAGCGCGGCTCGCGGCCAGCCGGCAGGCGAGCACCTCAAGCGATTCGCGGACGTCGAACAGGTCCTCCACGTCCTTGGCGCTCAGGCCCGCCACCTCGGAACCGCGGGAGGCGCGGTCCCGGATGAGGCCTTCCTGGCGCAGCATGCGCAGGGCTTCCCGGATGGGCAGGCGCGAGACGTTGAATTCGGCCGCCAGGTCCCGCTCCACCAGGCGGGTGCCGGGGGCGTAGTGGCCTTCGAAGATCCGTGAACGGAGCGTGTCCCGTACGGCCTCGCGGAGGGGACGGTCGGAGGCGGGGGTTTCTTCTGCTGCCAGCATCATTGCTCCATTCGTGGGGTTTTTAGCGACTTTACGTCCTCAGTGCTGCGCATCGCGGTTCAGTCCCGCACTGCGTTGCTGAATGACACTGCGTTGCCGGATGACGTGTTGCCGAATGACATGCTGCTGAACGACGGAGGGCTGAAGCGGCCGAACGCCTTTTCCAAGGCGACGGCCACGGCGAGCACTTCACGGTCGCGGTAGGGCCGGCCCACCACCTGGATCCCCACGGGCAGGCCCTCGTCGGACAAGCCGCACGGAACCACGGCCACCGGGAAGCCCAGGATGCTGATTGCCCGGCAGCAGGAACCCAGTTCGGTCCACGGGATGTCCTTGCCTTCCACGGTGAAGCTTTGTTGCCGCGGGTCCGACGCCGGAACGGACGCCACGGGGAGCAGCAGGATGTTGTGCTCTTCCATGGCGGCCAAGACCTCGGCGCGGATCGCGTCGCGTTCCGCCGCGGCCTGGCGGTACTCCACCACGGTGGCGGGTGTTCCGAGCAGGCCGTGGAGGTGGGCGCTGAGTTCGGCCTCGCGGCCGGCTGCGAGCTCGGCCACTTCGGGCATGCCCTCGGCGGTGCGCAACGCCACGAAGGCCGCGGCGGCACGTTCCAGTCCCGGCGGGCGGCCGTGCGTCACCGGGACGCCCAGGCCCGCGAGGGTTTCGGCGGCCCTACGCAGCACGGACACCAGGTCTGCCCGCACCGGGTGGGTTCCTTCGTCCTCGAACCAGGCGGCGCTGAAGCCGTCCAGGCTCTCGAGCGGGGCGCCGAGCGGCACCGGCACGGTGGAGGGGTCCACGCCGTCGGGCCCGGCCAGGATCCCGAGCAGCACGCCCAGGTCCTCGGCGCTGCGGGCCAGCCACGCCACGCTGCCGAGGCGGTGCAGCGCGGACATCGAATTCGGGGCCGGCAGGCTGCCGTCCGCCGGGGGGATGTATGGCAGCAGGCCCGTTTCCGGGATGAGGCCGACCGTGGGGCGAAGGCTGGTGATGCCGGTGCAGTGCGCGGGCCAGCGGATGGAGCCGCCGAAGTCCGTGCCGAGGCCGAAGGCGCTCATTCCGGAGGCGACGGCGGCACTGTCGCCCCCGGTGGACCCGCCGGACGTCAGCGTGGTGTCCCAGGGGTTCCAGGTTTCGCCGAAGAGCGGGTTGCGGCTGTGGGTCTCTACCGCGAATTCCGAGCAGTTGGTCTTGCCGAGCAACACTGCACCTGCCTCCTGCAGGCGGCGCACCGCCGTCGCCGATTCCGCCGGGATGTAGTCCCCCAGAAGGGGACTTCCCGCCGTCGAGCGCAATCCCTTGACCGCCAAGGTGTCCTTCACCGTAAAGGGGACACCGTGCAGGGGGCCGAGGAAGCGGCCCTCCGCTGCGGCGGCGTCGGCGGCCTCTGCCTCTTCGCGCGCCCGCGGGTTCGGGGTGACGATCGCGTTCAGTCCGGGATTCGCCTCGGCGATCCGCGCTTGGTGCAGTTCCAGGCACTCGATTGCGGTCAGCCGGCGCTCCCGCAATGCGGCGGCCCATTCGACCATGGACAGCCCGGTCAGCCGGGTGCTGTCCACGGAAGGCAGGACGGTGTTGTTCATTGTCAGGACTTTCTATCGGGTGGCCGCGGGGGCCTTGGTACCGGCGTCGGCCATGGCGATCTTGGAGGTCTCCTTGGCGATGTAGACGCAGTACACCATGAGCAGCAGGGTCGCGGAGAGGTAGCCGGCCACGGAGAACCCGGAGGTGGTGAGGGCAATCAGCTCGACGGCGATCAGCGGGGCGAAACCGCCGCCGAAGACGCCTGCCAGCTGGAAGCCCACGGCCGCACCGGTGTAGCGGACCTTGGTGGGGAACAGTTCGGGGATGAAGGACGCCACCGGAGCGTACATCGCGGCGACGACCACCAGGCCGATGGCCGGGGCGATCAGCACCAGGAACGGCACCTTGGAATCGAGCATCGCGATGAACAGGAAGCTGTAGATGATGCCGCCGATGGCGCCGCCGATCATCACCGGGCGGCGGCCGACCTTGTCCGAAAGCGCACCGAACAGCGGGATGGCGATCATCTGCGCGACGGCGGAAATCGTCGAGGCGGCCAGGGCCAGGTTCTTGGGCAGGCCGAGGTGTTCGGTCCCGTAGACCAGGACGAACAGGGCGAAGATGTAGAACGCGATGTCGCTGCCGATGCGCGCGCCGACGGCCACGGCCAGGGCCTTCTTGTAGTGCTTGAAAACGTAGAGGAGCGGGGCCTTGGCCTCGCCCTGCTTCTGTTCTTCGGCCTTCTTTTCGGCGGCTTCGAAGACGGGGGATTCGGCGAGCTTCATGCGGATGTAGAGGCCGATCGCCACCAGCACGAAGCTGATCAGGAACGGGATGCGCCAGCCCCACGCCATGAAGGCGTCCTTGGCCAGGGCGGAAGTCATGAGCGTGAAGATGCCGGTGGCCAGCAGCAGGCCCGTGGGGGCAGCGCTCTGGACGAGGCTGCCGAAGAGGCCGCGGCGGCCGCTCTTGTCCGACTCGGTGACCATGAGGGCGGCGCCGCCCCATTCGCCGCCGATGCCGATGCCCTGCAGGAAGCGCAGGGAGACCAGCAGGATGGGGGCCCAGATGCCGACGTTCTGGTAGGTGGGCAGGAGGCCGACGCCGGCGCTCGCCAGGCCCATCAGGAGCAGGGTGGTGACCAGGACGTTCTTGCGGCCGAGCTTGTCGCCGAAGTGGCCGAAGATCGCGGCGCCGAGCGGACGGACCACGTAGCCGACCGCGTACGTGGCGAGAGCCAGGAGCAGGCCCGTGGCCGGATCGGAACCGGGGAAGAACAGCGCGGGAAAGACGATGGACGCTGCCGTGCTGTAGGCGAAGAAATCGTAGTACTCAAGGGTGGTCCCGACGAAGCTTGCTGCGACGACCCTCTTCATTGAGTTCCCGCCGCCCTTCTTCGTGGAGCCGGGCTGGGTGGAACCGGAGTTGGAAGTGCGGGTGGGGTTGCCTTGGGTTTGGGAATTGATCGACACTGGCCCTCCTGGGCGTTGCGACTGGCTCATCGGATGAGCATTTACTTGCAAAAGGCGGTGGGCGAGGCGGTGGCTCTCGGTGCCCTTACATGTGCTTCCGGATGAACGGTCCTGAAGCGTTCGCGGTGAGGAGTTCGTCCTCGAGGTGCCTGTTTGGGATCCCAAATATGACGGTAGATTCTGGCGACTCCACTGTCAACGGTTTTGGGATCCCAAACTGTGATGCAGTGCGGAACTCCGCGGGAGATGCCCGGCGCTAGACCGGCAGGCGCTTGCCGTAGTCGAGCGTCAGGACCGAGATGCCCATGATCACGGCGGAGGCCACGAAGTAGAGCAGGGCCCAGGTGTAGCCGCCGGTGGCGCCCACGATGAAGCCGACCGCGATCGGGGTGACCATGCCGGCGATGTTGCCGCTGAGGTTCATGGCGCCGCCCAGGATGCCGGCGTTGCTGCGGCCGCCCAGGGTTGCGGGAACGGCCCAGAAGAGGCCCACCCAGCGGAGGAAGAACAGCACCACGGAGAGCAGGACGACGGCGGTGATCGGGTCCGGGACCACGGTGACGCCCACGAGGCCGCTGATGACCACCACGCTGGAGATGCCCAGCAGGGTGCGCATGACCTTGTTGGCGGAAGCGCCGGATTCGCGCCACTTGTCGGCGATGGTGCCGCCGAGGATTTCGCCGATGAAGCCGGCGCCGAAGATCACGAACGTGGACCAGCCGATGGTCTTCAGGTCGAAGTGCTTGGCCTGGGACAGGTACAGCGGGCCCCAGGTGAGCAGGCCGTAGAACACGCCGTTGAAGCCGAGCCAGCCGAAGCACATGGCCCAGAAGGAGCGGAACTTCATGTAGGGGAGCAGGCCGCGGCGCTTGGTGGACGCACCCTGGGACTGGGCTGCCTCATCCTCGGCGCGGTGCGAGGCCTCGATGTATTCGGCTTCGGCGTCGTTGACGGCCTTGTGGTCGCGGGGGTTGTCGCGGACGTACCACCAGATGGCCAGGCCGAGCACCACGGTGAGGATACCGGCGATGACGAAGGCCATCCGCCAGCCGCCGGCGGCCGAGATGAGCCAGGTGATGAGGATGCCGCCCACGCCGGCACCGAGCGGTGCGCCGGCGTCGAGGATGGTGGCGCCACGGCCGCGCTCCTTGGAGTGCATCCAGAGGGCGTTGAGCTTGCCGCCGGCCGGCATCACGCCGGCTTCGGTGACGCCGATGGCCATGCGGGCGATGAACATGGTCAGGAAGCCGCCAGCCATGCCGGAAGCCGCGGTGGCGGCGCCCCAGCCGACGCAGGAGGCCGTGACGACCTTACGGGGACCGAAGCGGTCGATCAGCCAGCCGACCGGGACCTGCATGAGGGCGTAGGTCCAGAAGAACGCCGAAAGCAGAAGGCCGACCATCTCCGGGCCGAGGTTGAATTCCTTCTGGATGATGGGCAGGGCCACGGAGATCGAGCCGCGGTCGATGTAGTTGACGGACACCAGCACCAGGAGCAGGAGGAAGAGCTTCCAGCGGACGTTGGTGCGGCGCTTGCCGGCAACATTGCCTGCTTGCGGACGCTCGGCTTCCGTGGTGGTGGTCGGTGAATTCTGGAGAGACACGCTTCTCCTTAGTTTTTTGGGGGGACTGGAATGCGGAGGAGTTTTTTGGGGATTCGCGTTCGCGAATGGGCAGGCGTTCCGCTGCCGGAGGTTCGGCGGCAAGGCGGCGGTTCTGCCGGGCAAGGGATCCATAGACACTTTGTCATTTGGGATCCCACTTTGGGATCCCAAAACCAAACTAGATGTGAGCTGCCCCACTGTCAAGGGTTTTCTGGGTGCCGCCCGACCCAACCAAATGTGACTGAAGCGACCGGCTGCCGTTCAGCTGCAGCTCGGGCGCGCTACTTTCCCTCCTGCTTGCTATACGGTTCACCGGCGGCGGGCCGCGGAATGCCGCGGCTTGTCGCGGTGCGTGCCGGGGGCCACGGGCGGGCAAGCGGGAAGGAACGTCAGGCCGCGCCGCTGTGCCCGTGGGCCAGGATCTCGGCAAGCTCGGCCAAGCGGTGGGCGCGGGCGGACTCCGCGGGGGTGAACGGCTCGCCCGGGCGGGAAAAGACCAGCGGCCCGTGCCATGCGGTGGGGATCTTCAGCATGGTCCCGGCGGCCAAGGCTGTGCCGGATTGCCCGACGGCGGCAATCGCCTCGGGTGCCTGCGTTTCGGTTCCGGCGTGGACCACTTGCGCGGACAGCAGTTCCGCGACGGCGAGGGCCAGCTCGTCCGGGTTGCCGGCCACGCGGGCGGCGATGCTCAGCGCCTTGGTCTGGCCGTCGGCCATGGCCAGCGCGGTGGTGGGCCAGACGTGCGGGTCCCGCCCGCCGCCGTCGGACAGTGCTTTCAGCAGTTCCTGTTCGCCGAGGTGGCCCGGCGCGGACAGCACGAACTCATCCAGCACCTGGCCGTCCATCGGATGGACGTGGATGCTCAGGATGTTGGTGTCCAGGCGGGCCAGTTCCTGGGTGAGTTTCTGCAGGGCGCCGGGCTGGTCGTGCACCAGGGTGCGGGCCCGCCAAAGTGCCGGGGCCGAGTGCAGCCTGTGGCGGTGCCGGAGCGCGGGCGCATGCAGCCAGCCGCGCAGCACCCGGGCGGCGGACGGCTCGGCCACCCAGATCACCAGGACCGTGGCCGTGACTGTCAGGAGCAGCACCTTGGCCACATAGGGAAGGGGTGTTTCCACGACGAGGGCGTGGACCAGCAGCTCGATGGGGAGCATCGTGGCAATCTGGGCCACGGTGAACCGCGCCTTGGCGGGTTCGGGCATTCGGCCGCAGACCTCACAGCTGAGCTCTGCGGAAGCGGACGTCTGCTGCTTGGCTCTCATGCCCCCATGGTGCACGGCGGGTGTTTCGCTGCCGTTGCCGCCCGGTCACGAATGTGGGGCTTAAACGGAGGGGCCGGCAGCCGCCCTTGCGGGAGCTGCCGGCCCTTGCGGTGGCTTGCGGCTGCGCCGTCCTAGCGGCTCAGCTCGGAGTCCCGGGAGGCGCGGTTGGCTGCGGCCAGCTCGCCGAGGAAGTCGCGGATTTCGACCAGCAGTTCGGTGTCCGTGGGCTCGGGGGTAGCTTCCTCTTCGACGCCGCGGCGGTTCTTGACCATGGCGTTGAACTTGTTCATGGGCGCCACGAAGACGAAGTACACCACGCCGGCGGTGATCATGAAGGTCACGAAGGCGGTGATGACGGCTCCGAAGTCTACGAAGGTGGCGGGGTTCTCCGGCCAGATCCGGAAGCCCAGTCCGCCCGCGTTCACGCCGCCGGCCGCGGCGATGACCGGGTTGACGATGTTCTTGGTGAAGGCCGAGACGAGCGCGGTGAACGCGGTGCCGACCACCACGGCGATGGCCAGTTCGATCACGTTGCCGCGAAGAATGAAGTCCTTGAATCCCTTGAGCATGAAGAGTCCTCCGGTGTACTTGGGCGCTACTGCAAAAGATACAAAAATATCACTTATTGTCGGGAGCTGCCTGAACAACGGCGGACTGCCTGCACGGGCGGCCCGCCGTCGCCAGCCGCCTGGGCTACTTCTTGAGCGCAGCGTTGATGGCCGGCCGTTCGGCGAGCACCGGGAACCCGCCGGTGTAGCCGGCCCGTTCCCGGGCGGCTGCGTAGATGCTCTTGCGGGCGGCAAACCAACCTGCCACGAGGAGCGGCACCAGCACCACCAGCGAGGCCAGCACCCAGCGGCCCGTTTCCGAGAAGCCCATGGAGACCATGACGAACAACAGGAACGCCAGGGTCAGGCACGACGTGAACGGAGCCCCGAACAAACGGAAGGACGGCCGCTCGAGTTTTCCTTCCCTCGCCCATTTCTGCAGCTTCATCTGGCACAGGATGATGGTGGCCCAGCCTCCGATGATGCCGATGGCCGAGATCTCCAGCACGATCTCGAAGGCTTCCGAAGGGAACATGGCGTTCAGCCCGACACCGAGCAGCGTGATGACGGCCGTGAGCAGGATGCCGCCGTAAGGGACGCCATGGCTGCTCATCCTTGCTGTGAAGCCGGGCGCCGAACCGTTGACGGCCATGGAGCGAAGGATGCGGCCTGTGGAGTAGAGGCCGGCGTTGAGGCTCGAGAGGGCGGCGGTGAGGACTACGAAGTTCATGACGGAGGCCGAGGTTGCGCCGGCGTCGGCAGATCCGACATGGGAGAAAAACGTCACGAACGGTGATTCGCCGGCCTTGTACGCGGTGAACGGCAGGAGCAGGGACAGCAGGAGCACGGAGCCCACGTAGAAGATGCCGATCCGGAAGACCACCGTGTTCACGGCCTTGGGCATGACTTCCCGGGGGTTCTCGGTCTCGCCTGCGGCCGTACCCACGAGCTCAATGGCGGCGTACGCGAAGACCACGCCGCTTACCGCAAGCAAGGGGGCCACTGCGCCCATCGGGAACAGCCCGCCGTTGTCCGCCATGACGCTGAGGCCCGTGGCGCCGATGTCCGTCCGGCCGCCGAATACCAGGAAACACACGCCGATGACGAGGAAGAGCACCAGGGCGGTGACCTTGATTAGAGCAAACCAGAACTCCATTTCGCCGAAAAGCTTGACCGAGACGAGGTTCAGGGCGAGAACCACCACCAGCGCAATGAGTGCAATGGCCCACTGGGGGACGGACTGCAGTGGCTCCCAAAAAGGTGCCCAGAATTTCACGTAGAGCGCGACGGCGGTGACGTCCACTACCGAGGTCATGGCCCAGTTGAGGAAATACAGCCAACCTGCCGCGAAGGCCATCTTCTCCCCGTAGAACTCGCGGGCGTAGGAAATGAAGGAGCCCGAGGAGGGGCGGTGCAGCACCAACTCGCCCAAGGCGCGGAGGATGAGGAACGCGAAGAAGCCGCAGACGGCGTAAACCAGGATCAGTGCGGGGCCGGAGTTGTGGAGCCGGCCTCCTGCGCCCATGAACAGTCCGGTGCCGATCGCGCCGCCGATGGCGATCATCTGGATCTGGCGTGGCTTGAGTGTCTTGTGGTAGCCGGAGTCCTCGCTTGAGAAGTCCTGGGCCGCCAGTGTCACGTCGCCGAGGTGCTCGCGCTCGTTCTCCAGATCTTCGGCAGGATCGTGCACTGGTGCTTGTGGATCGGACATTGGTCCCCCTTTTTTGGTGCCTTTCGTCGACGGAACCTGGTTCCGGGCCCCGCGATGCCAAACGCTCTCCACCCTAGGGAGCCGCAATTTCCCGTTGATTTCGTCGGTGTTAAGTTACGAAAATCCCGAACATGGACTTTTTCCGGGTGTTTTCAATTTTTTGCGAAAAAACATGTTTCCGGCCGGAAACAATTCCGCAATAACCGTGGGATGTACTCATTCCACTCGTGAAAGGTGAGGGGAATGTCAGACCTGTTTGAAGACTACGAAAGAGGCATCAAGCGCAGCGGCGCGTTTGATGAGATGTTCAGCGCGGAGATGTTGACCCGGGATTCGTACGCCGACGTCGCCGCGGCACTGGACAGCCTCACGCTGGATGACGTCAGTGCCCGTGCCGAGTCCATGGCACGGACCTTCCTGGACCGCGGTGTCACCTTCGATTTTGCCGGCGAAGAGCGGCCGTTCCCGCTGGACATCGTTCCCCGGGTGATCCCGGCGGATGCCTGGGACGTCCTGGAACGTGGCGTCGCCCAGCGGGTGCGCGCCCTCGAAGCCTTCCTCGACGACGTCTACGGCCGCATGTCCGTGGTAACCGACGGCGTCATCCCGCGCCAGCTCATCACCACGAGCGCGCATTTCCACCGGGCCGTGCATGGCTTCGAACCGGCTGGCGGGGTCCGGGTGCACATTTCCGGCATCGACGTCGTCCGCGACGCCGCCGGCACCTTCCGGGTGCTGGAAGACAACGTCCGGGTGCCGTCGGGGGTGAGCTATGTCCTGGAGAACCGCCGCGCCATGGCCAAGGGCCTTCCGGAAGCCTTCGGCCAGCAGCCCATCCGGGCCGTGGAAGAGTATCCGCGCCGCCTGCTTGCGGCTCTGCGCAAGACGGCACCGTCCGGCGTCGACGATCCCACCGTCGTCGTCCTGACTCCGGGTGTCTTCAACAGCGCATACTTCGAACACACCCTCCTGGCGGGCCTGATGGGTGTGCAATTGGTGGAGGGCCGCGACCTCATCTGCCGTGGCAACCGCGTCTACATGCGCACGACGGACGGCGAACGGCGCGTGGACGTCATCTACAAACGCCTGGACGACGAGTTCCTGGACCCGCTCCAGTTCCGCTCCGATTCCATGCTGGGTTGCCCGGGGATCGTCAATGCGGCCCGCGCCGGAAACGTGACCATCGCCAACGCGGTGGGCAACGGCGTCGCCGACGACAAGCTGGTGTACTCCTACGTTCCGGACCTGATCCGCTATTACCTGGGTGAAGAACCGGTGATCGCCAACGTGGACACCTTCCGGCTCGAAGAGAAGGAGGCGCGCGAGCACGTGCTGGATTGCCTGGACGAGCTGGTGGTGAAACCGGTGGACGGTTCCGGCGGCAAGGGCCTGGTGATCGGCCCCGACGCTTCCAAGGACGAACTCGACGCCCTCCGCCAACGGATCCTGGCGGACCCTCGCGGCTGGATCGCCCAGCCTGTGCTGCAGCTTTCCACGGTGCCGACGCTCTCCGGTGACAAGTTCGGCCCCCGCCACGTGGACCTGCGCCCCTTCGCCGTGAACGACGGCGACGACGTCTGGGTGCTGCCCGGCGGCCTGACGCGCGTGGCGCTGAAGGAGGGCTCACTGATTGTGAATTCCAGCCAGGGCGGCGGTTCAAAAGACACCTGGGTGTTGGCCGAAACGCCGCAGCATGTGCCCCCGCTCCTTCCCCGGCCGTCCATCGCTGTCAGGCAGCAGGTATCGGTGTGGCCGGTTGAAAGCAATTGGCAGGACGGCGCGGACCAGTGACGGCCTCTCCTGCCGCAAACCCGACGTCCCATTGAAGGTGGAAGAAGATGCTTAGCCGGATCGCCGAATCACTGTTCTGGATCGGACGCTACGTGGAACGGGCCGACGGCACCGCCCGGATCCTGGACGTCCATCTGGAACGCCTCAACAACCTCCCCGAGTTCCAGCAGGAACGGATTTCCCGCGACCTCCTTGCGTTGGTCGGCAACCACGCAGGGCCGGAACCCGTGTCCCGCGACGTGCTGCTCAGGACCCTTGCCTACGACGCCTTCAACCCTGCGTCGATTGCCGGATCGCTTTCGGCAGCCCGCGAAAACGCACGGCGGGCACGCGAGACCGTCTCGTCGTCGTTGTGGGAAGGACTCAACACCACCTATTACGGCATCAACCGGCACCGCCGGGACCTTGTTGGCGCGTTCGGGTTCTGCCACTGGGTTCTGGAGCGCTCCGCGGTGATCACCGGGCTGGCGGACTCGACCGTCAGCCATGACGAAAGCTGGCTCTTCCTCATGTTGGGACGGTCGCTGGAACGCGCGGACATGACCGCCCGGATGCTGTCCACGCGGGACCTCCTCAGCGGCGGGATCTCCTGGGTGCATATGCTCCGTTGTGCGGGTGCCTATGAATCCTTCCTCCGCAACAGCGGCGGGGCTTCAGGGGACCAGAACGCGGCCGAATTCCTGCTCCTGGACAGGCTCTTCCCCCGTTCGATCGTGTACGCGCTGCGTGATGCCGAGGATTGCCTGGCCAAGCTGGACCCGTCCTCGCAGCGCGTCGGATTCATCGACGATGCCCGCAGGATCGTGGGCCAGGCGCGGACTTTCCTGGAGTTCCACCGCACGGACAACCTCCTGGAAGAACTGCCGGAACATATGGACCGCGTCCAGAAGGCCGTGGCACAGGCCTCCGAAGCAATCTCGCTGAAGTATTTCAACCAGGCCAAGGAACTCGAATGGATAGGTGAAGTCTCATGACCCGTTTGACCATCGTCCACACCACGTCCTACCAGTACAGCGGAGGTGTGACCCGGTCCTACAACGAGGCCCGGTTGACCCCGCTCAGCCGGGGCGGGCAGATCGTGCTGGAAAACAGGGTGAAGGTGGCACCGTCGTCCGCCGCCGTCGGAAGCTACAGCGACTATTGGGGCACCCGCGTGACCACTTTCGATCTGCAGCACTGGCACGAGAAGATGAACGTCACGGCGACCACCACCGTGGAATTGGACCGCTCCCGGCCCGCGCCGAAAGCAGACCCTGTGGACTGGGAAATCCTGCGTTCCAGCAGGGTGACCAGTGAATATGCCGAGTGGCTTGCCCCTACCGGGCTGACGGAAATCGGTGACGAGGTCCGGACCGCGGTTGCCCGCGCCGCCGAAGGGTTGTGGCCTGTCGATGCCGCGCCCGCGGTGATGGCATGGATGCGGGGTGAGATGAAGTACGTCAAGGGCGTCACGGGTGTCACAACCAGTGCCGAGCAAGCATGGCAGCAGCGCACGGGTGTGTGCCAGGACCTGGCCCACCTCGGTATCGGGGCGCTGCGGAGCCTTGGAATTCCGGCCCGCTACGTGTCCGGATACATCCATCCCAATCCGGAAGCGGCCTTGGGGGAAACCGTGGCCGGGCAGTCGCATGCCTGGCTTGAGTGGTGGGACGGGCAGTGGAACAGCTGGGACCCGACCAACCACAAGCCGGCGGGAGACCTGCATGTGATGGTGGCCGCTGGACGCGACTACAGGGACGTTTCTCCGCTGCGCGGCATATTGTCCGGCGGGGGAGGTTCGGCTCCCCAGGTTACGGTGGCGATCACCAGGGTGGCATAGCGGAGGCCCGGGAGGGCCGGGCGCGGCGCCCGGGACTCAGAGGTTCACGCCGACTTGGCGGCGATGAACTGCCGGACCCAGTCGACCGTTTCCGGGTGGTCTAAGTGGAGGCCGTGGCGGGCGCCGGGAACCTTGACCAGCGTGGAGCGGCGGATGCCCCGGTGAAGCAATTCGGCGTCGGCAAGGGGCGTGAGCGCGTCCTCGGTCCCGTGCAGGATCAGCGTGGGTGCCTGGATCGCGCCGAGCGATTCCCAGGCGTCGTGCGTGCGGCTGGCCTGGAAGTGCCGCGCCTTCGCCCACGCCGAGGTCTCCCTCCCGAACGTGTCGGTCCCGAAGAAACCGCGGACGGCGTCGGGGTGCTCCCGGGCCCACACCGGATCGAAGAACAGGGGCGCCATCACATCCGGGTCACCGCTCAGCAGTGTTTGAAGGGCCGTTTGGAAGGCGCCGTCCCTTTCGCCGCCATTCCGCCGTCCGCCGCTGGTCGCGGCCAGCACCAGGGTCCGGACCCGTTCCGGGTGGTCGATGGCGAGCCACTGCGCAATCCGGCCGCCCATCGAATGCCCGTACACATGGGCTGATTCAACACCGGCGGCGTCGAGCACCGTGGCCGCGTCCTCAGCCAGCAGCCGGGTGGTGTAGCGCGCCGGATCGCCCTTTGCGCTGCCGCCCACGCCGCGGTGGTCGTAGCGGATGACGCGGAAATGGCGGGCAAGCGCGTCCGCCGTCGGCCCCCAGCCGGCCATGCCGGTCGCCTGGCCGGCGAGCAGGAGCAGGGGGTCGCCGTCGCCCGCTTCGTCCCACAGGAGGTGGGCGCCATCCGGGGCCGCGGCAATCTTCACCCGGACACTCTAGCCTCCGCCGTCCGCGGGCGCCGTGGCGCAGCACACTCCCTTGATCCGGTCGGTAAGGGCTCCTAGGGTCGGGGCATGCTGATCGTCGGTTCCATCGTCATCCGGGTGGAGGACCTCGCGTCCCAGATCGGCTTCTGGACGCTCGCCCTGGACTACGTCCTGCGCGAGCCGCCGGAGGACGACTTCGCGCTGCTGCAGCCGCGCACCGGGCAGGGGCCGAACGTCTCGCTCGACGCCGTTCCCTCCCGCCGCGTGCTGCCGCCGCGCATCCACCTGGACCTGTACGCCGAGGACCAGGCGGCCGAGGTGCGGCGCCTGACGGCCCTGGGTGCACGCGAGGTGGAGTGGAGCCGCAGGCCCGCCGACGCGGACTACGTCATCATGGAGGACCCCGAGGACAACCGCTTCTGCGTGGTGGACGCCGCGGGCTGGTCGGGCTGGGCAAGGGTCCGCGGCGAAACCAGTTGATCAAACTGGCTATGTTTTTCAAGGCCACTTGGCGTCTACGGTGAATGCTGAACCCGGTCACGCACAGGAGGAAAGCACCTTGGCCACTTTCGAATTCTCACAAGTCGACGTCTTCGCGCCCGGCCCCAAGGCAGGCAACCCGGTGGCGGTGGTCCATGGTGCCGACGGGCTCAGCGGCGAACAGATGCAGGCCTTCGCCAACTGGACGAACCTCTCGGAAACCACATTCCTGCTCACGCCCGAACACCCCGACGCCGACTACCGGCTCCGGATCTTCACCCCGCGCAGGGAACTCCCCTTCGCCGGGCATCCCACGCTCGGTTCGGCCCACGCCTGGCTGGAAAACGGCGGCGTGGCCCGCGACAGCGAACGGCTGGTCCAGGAATGCGGGGCCGGCCTGGTGCCGCTGCGCCGCTCGGGGCCGGACCTCTCCTTCCAGGCACCGCCGCTGGTGCGGTCCGGCGGGCTCGAGCCCGAGGTCCTCGCACGCGCGGTTGCAGCCCTGCGCATCGCTCCGGACCAGGTGCTCGGCAGCAACTGGATCGACAACGGCCCCGGCTGGCTCGGTATCCGCCTGCGGTCCGCGCAGGAAGTGCTGGACGTGCGGCCGGACTACGCCGGGATGGGCGAGCTCGCCGTCGCCGTCGTCGGGGCGCATGAGGGCGGCGGCCCGGCCGACTTCGAGGTCCGGGCCTTTGTTCCGGGCCTGAACGTGAACGAGGACCCCGTGACCGGTAGCGCCAACGCCGGCCTCGCCCAATGGCTCCTTGCCGAGGGCATCACCGACGGGAACCACACGGCACGGCAAGGAACGGTCCTGGGCCGCGGCGGCATCATCGAAGTCAGGAACGAGTCGGGCGCCATCTGGGTAGGCGGGCGCAGCCGCAGCGTCATCAATGGCAGGGTCAGCATCTAGCCGCGCGGCCTCGGATGGGGCGAGCCCTGCACATTCTGCTGGATCACCTCCCCCGGGGGTCGGCGGGACCCCGGTTGCTCGGGTTCCACCGGGTCGCTCCGCTGGGTGATCCAGCAGAATGTCCGCCCGACCCCGCCCCGGGGTGGTCCGGCTGTGCGAGATTCCGTGGCCAGACGAGCCAGCGTTTCGTTTGGTGCACTTCGAGTGCACTATGCTGCACTCATGGATGAAGAGACAAGCGTGCTCGCGTCGGCTATCGGCGCCCGCGTCAAACAGGAGCGGCAAGGGCGCGGATGGACCCTCGACCAGCTCGCCGAGTCCGCAGGGGTCAGCCGCCGGATGCTGGTCAACGTGGAGCAGGGTGCGGCCAACCCGAGCGTGGGGACCCTGCTGAGGATCAGCGACGCCCTCGGAGTGGGCCTGCCCTCCCTGGTGGAACCGCCGCGCTCGAAGCCGGTGAAGGTCACCCGGAACGGTGAGGGCGCCGCCCTGTGGAGCAGCACTAACGGGGGCCGCGCCCTGCTGGTGGCCGGAACCGAGCAGCCCGACGTCGTCGAGCTGTGGGACTGGACCCTGGCTCCCGGGGACCGGCATGCAAGTGAAGCGCACAGCGCCGGTACCAAGGAACTCCTCCAGGTCCAGGGCGGCACTCTCACGGTGACCGTCAAGGAGCAGTCCTACACGCTGGAAACCGGGGACGCGCTCTCCTTCCCGGGCGACCTCGGGCATTCCTACGCCAACCTGGCCAAGCAGCCCGCGAGGTTCACCCTCGCAGTGTTTGAGCCCGGCGTCGGTGCCGGACATAAGGAAAACGGTCACAAGCAGGAGTCCGCCGGTGCCTAGGATCGCGACACCACCGGTGCCCCCGTGGAGCATGGCCGTGGCGGCGATGCTGTCCGTCCAGTTGAGCTCGGCCCTCTCGGTAGGCCTCATCGGGACGGTGGGCGCGGCCGGAACCGCGTGGCTGCGGCTCAGCGCCGGTGCCCTGATCTTCCTGGCGATCGCCCGGCCGCCGCTGCGCTCGGTCCGCCGCGGGGATGTTCCGGTGCTCCTGGGGCTCGGCATCGCCACGGGGTTGATGACCATCGCGTTCCTCGCTGCGATCGAGCGGATCCCGCTCGGCACCGCCGTCGCGATCGAATTCCTCGGCCCGCTCACGGTTGCCGCGGTCCGCAGCCACAATGCGCGGGCGCTGGCGTGGCCGGTGCTGGCGCTGCTCGGCGTCGTGCTGCTCACCGAACCCTGGAGCGGAGAAGTCGACGGCGTCGGGCTTGTTTTCGCCGTGCTTTCTGCCGCCGGCTGGGGTGCCTATATCCTGCTCACCCAGCGGGTCGGCGACCGCTTCACGGGCATCGGTGCGCTCTCGCTCACGGTTCCGGTCGCGGCGCTCACGGCCGCCGTCGTCGGGATCCCGCAGGCCGCCGGGCAGCTCAGCCTTGGCGTCCTCGCCTCTGCGCTCGGCGTGGCCCTGCTGATGCCGGTGCTGCCGTTCATCCTCGAACTGCTCGCCCTGCGGCGGATGACCTCGACGGCGTTCGGCACCCTCATGGCGCTCGAGCCCGCGTTCGGGGTGCTGCTCGGGCTGATCGTGCTGCACCAGCAGCCTTCGCCCACCCAGTTCGTCGGGATCACGCTGGTGGTTGTCGCCGGGGCAGCGGCGCAGCGCGGCGGCCGGCGGTCCCGGCCCGCGTCCGGGCTCCCGTCGCTGGAACCCGGGCGTCCGACGCCGGAACCCGGGCGTCCGACGCCGGAACCCGCCGGCGGGAAACAGGAACCATGATGCTGTTCACAGCTCCGCCGGATACGGCGTGTGCGGCCGTTCCACGCGGTAGCTTTGGAGCGGGAACCCACCACCACGAAGGAGAAACACATGCCGGAAATCGTTGTCGTCGGCGTTGATGGAAGCGAAACCGCAGTCAAGGCAGCCCAGACGGCCAGGAACCTCGCCGCGGCCCTCGGCGCCAAGCTGCACGTGGTCACGGCCTTCGAAGGCGACCGGGTGTCGCTGCATGGCGCAGGCAGCGAGCGGGCCATCGTGTTCGGCGACCCGGGCCGCGAAGCCAAGGCAACGGCGAGCAAGGTGGCGGCCCTCCTGGACCAGGAAGGCGTGGAGATCGAGGCGTTCTCCGCCGTCGGCAACCCGGCGCAGGCACTGATTGCACACGCGGAAAACCACAGCGCCACCGTGATCGTGGTGGGCAACCGCCGGATGAAGGGCCTGGCCCGCGTGCTTGGCAGCGTGGCGAACACCGTGGCGCACAAGGCCCCCTGCGACGTGTACATCGCCGACACCGTCGAGTAACTCCCCACAAACACGGCGCGAACTGGCAGCAGATGCCCTCTGATCGCGGATCAAGGGTCACCTGCTGCCAGTTCGCGCTTCCCTGCGCCGTGAACCTACGCCGTGAATGCCAGCTCTTCCGCCTTCACCGGGAAGCGCAGGGCCTCGCCGCGTGCTGCACGGTAGGCCTCGTCGATGGCGCTCGCGGCCAGGCGTTCCAGTTCCGTGCCAAGCGAGCCGGCCAGGTGCGGGGTAAGCAGCACGTTCGGGTTCGTGTAGAACCCGGAATCCGTGGGGAGTACCCATGGCGTGGTCACATCGAGCACCGCATACAGTTCGCCTTCTTCAAGGCGGAGCAGCAGGGCGTCCTGGTCGACGAGTTCGCCGCGGGAGGTGTTGATGAAGGTCGCGCCGGGGCGCAGCCGGGCGATCTGGCCGGCGTCGATCATGTGCCGGGTGGCGGGCAGGGACGGCGCATGCAGGGACACGACGTCGGAGGTCTCCATGAGCTCCTCGAGCTCAACCAGCTCCACACCGAGGGCGGCGGCCTGCTCCGGGGTGACGAAGGGGTCGGCCAGGACTACCTCGAGTTCGTAGGACTTCAGCAGGTGGATGACGTGCCGGCCGATCTTGGACGCGCCGATGATTCCCACGCGCTTGCCGTAGTTGCCCATGTCCGGGAACAGGCCCTCGGGGTCGACAGCGGCCCGCGCCCGGTGCAGTTCGCGGGCGATCTGCAGCACGCGCTTGGTGGCGAGCAGGATCATGGCCAGGGTGTATTCGGCCACCGGGATCGCGTTGGCGTCCGCGGCGGTGCTGACCTGGATGCCGCGGTCCCAGCATTCTGCGCCCACGTGGTGCTTCGGGGATCCACCGGCGTGCAGCACGTACTGCAGCCGCGGCGCGGCGTCGAGCACGGCGCCGTCGATCATCGGGCAGCCCCAGCCGGTGAGGAGCACGTCGGCCTCGGCCAGCAGCCGCTTCGCCTCAGGGGCGGAAAAGTCGGTGATCGGCTCCGGGCTGAGCAGGTTCAGGGGCCCCGTCACCGTGGCGAGGCGCTGCGGCGGGAACACTTTACGCCCGACGTCGGCGGCCATCGCGAGTGCGACCTTCAGCGGGCGGGTGGCTGGCGTGGCTGTGCTCACTTGACGCTCCCTGCGGTGAGGCCTGACTTCCAGAAGCGCTGCAGCAGGATGAACGCCACCAGCAGCGGGATCACCGAAAGCAAAGACGCCGTGATGACCATCGGGGAGAATTCCGGCTGCGGGATGGAGTAGCCCTGCCAGATCGAAATGCCCACGCTCACGGGAAGCAGCTGCTGGTCCTGGAGCATCACCAGGGGCAGCATGAAGTTGTTCCACACGCCCACGAACTGGAACAGCGCGATGGTGATGAAGCCGGGCATCATCATGGGCAGCCCCAGCGAGAAGAACGACCGGATCGGTCCGGCACCGTCCACGCGGGCCGCTTCCAGGGTTTCATCCGGAACGTACGACGAGCTGTAGACCCGGGCGAGGTACACGCCGAAGGGATTGCAGAGCACCGGGATGAGGATGGCCCAGACGGTGTTGGTGATGCCGAAGACCGAGGCCAGCAGGTACATCGGCAGCACAGTGGCGGTGTTCGGGATCAGCACGCCCAGGAGCACGAAGCCGAACCAGGCCTTCTTGCCCCGGAACTGGAACTTGTCGAAGGCGTAGCCGGCCATCACCGAAATCAGCCCGCCCAGCACGGCCCCGAACGCCGCATACAGCACGGAGTTGGCCATCCAGCGGAAGAAGATCCCGCCGTCCTGGCCGATGACCGCGCCGATGTTCTCGAGGAAGGCGAAACGGCCCAGCGCATAGGCGGGAGTGCCGTAAAGGTCGGCGGTGTCCTTGGTGGCCGCAAAGAAGAGCCACAACACGGGAAGCACCATGTAGGCGCAGCCCAGGACCAGCAGGGCATTGACGGTGAAGGCGCTGGCGAAGCCGCCCTCGCGGGAGAGCCGGCTACCGCCGGGGCGCGTGCCGCCGTCGTTCTTCCCGCTTGGCCGGGTGCCGCCCGGCCGTGGGCCGTTCTTCCGGAAGCCGCCGCTGCGCGGGCGGGGCGGGACGTTGAGGGTCTCGGTGCTCATGCTTTGTTCATCCTGGAACTGAATCGGGTGACGGCCAGGGAGAGTCCGGCGGCCAGGAGGGCGATGATGATGGACGCGGCAGCGGCCTGGTTGAGGTTGTGCCGGTTGAATGCGGCGTCGTAGGCCCACAGATTAGGCACCCAGGTGCTGGTCACGGATGCCGTGGCCTTGGCGATGATGGAGGGCTCTGTGAACAACTGAAGCGTGCCGATCACCGTGAACAGCATGATGACGCTGAGGGCCGGCAGGATGAGCGGGAACTTGATGCTGAGGGCTGCACGGATTTCACCGGCGCCGTCCACGCGGGCCGCTTCGAGGATTTCGCGGGGCACTGCCTGCAGGGCTGTAAAGAGGATGATGACGTTGTAGCCGGTCCATTCCCAGACGGCGATGTTCACGATCGAGGGCAGGACGAGGTGGGCGTCGAGGAAGTTGAGCTGGATCCCGCCGCCCTGGAGGGCTTGGACGAGCGGGCTGACGCCGGGGGTGTAGAGGTACGCCCAGATCAGCGCTGCAATGACGCCGGGGACTGCGTGGGGCAGGAAGACCAGCAACTGGAAGAGCTTGCGGGCCCGGGCGACGGTGGCGTCCAGGAGCAAGGCGAATACCACGGCGCCGCCCACCATGCACGGAATGTAGATGAGGCAGTACAGGGCCAGGCGGCCCAGGCCGCCCGTGAAGGTTTCGGATTGGAAGACCTGGACGTAATTCTCCAGGCCGACGAATGACGTCTTGGCGCCGCCGAACCCCAACCCCGATTTTTGCTGGGCGTAGAAGCTCAGCACCAGCGAGTACACCACGGGGGCGATCATCGCCACGGCGAAGACCCCGAAGAACGGGACGAGGAACAGGGCGGCGGTGCGGCCGCCGGTGCCGGACGTGGAGCGTGTCTTTGTGGCCATGGGTATCTCCTGTGGGGATGGCGGCGCCGCGGGATGTTTGCCCGCGGCGCCGCCGGGATGCTGATGGCGGGCGCCTAGTCCTTGACGGACAGGCCGCTCTGCTTGAGGCCGGACAGGGTGGCGTCGCTGGAGCTGTCCAGGGCGGAGCCGATCTTCCCGCCGGTGGTCAGGGCGCCGAAGGAGTCCTTGAGGGCCGTGTTGGTGACGTCCCAGTTCGGACCCCACTGCCAGCCGGGAACGATCGTGGCGTACGCCTTGTCGAAGACTCCGTAGATGTCGTTGCCGAAGTAGCCGGCGTCGAAGGCTTTCTGCGCTTCTTTGGTGAGGCCCGGGTAGGCGAGGAATGCCGAACCGGTGTTGCCGCGGGCTGCGATGGCCTCGGGGCTCGTGGCAAGGAACGCGATGAACTTCGCCGCGGCGGCCGGGTTCTTGCTGCTCTTGGTGATGTTGAAGCTGGAGCCGCCGTAGAAGGCGCCGGCCGGGGTGCCCCAGTTGGGCGCCTCTGCTGCGATCCACTTGCCCTTCTGGCCTGCGGCTTCGGTGCGCTTCTGGATGCCGGTGGCGCTCCAGTTCGCGCCGAGCACACCGCCCAGGGTGCCGTTGGCCAGGTCCGCGCTCCATTCATCGCTGAAGGCCTGCTCCACCTTGACGATCTTCTCGTCGATCATGCGCTGCCAGAAGGAGGACACTTTCTTGGTGGCTTCGTCCTTGAGGCCCAGCTTCCAGCTGTCGCCCTCGGTGCTGAACCACTTGGCGCCGGCCTGCCAGGACAGTGCGGCCATCAGGGTGGGCTCGTTCGGGTAGAAGCTGGCCAGGTAGGACGTGGGGGACACGGCCTTGAGCTTCTTGCCGGCTGCTTCGAATTCCTCCCAGGTCCTCGGAACGTCCGCGCCCGCTTTGTCCAGCAGGTCCTTGCGGTACCACATCACCATCGGGGCGGCGTCGTAGGGCAGGCCGTAGCTCTTGCCGTCGAACTGCACCAGGCCGCGGATCTGCTCGCTGAGCTTGTCCACCGTGTTGGCCTTGTCGATGTATTCGTCCAGCGGGACCACCTGGCCGTTGCTGACGAACTGGGGCAGCTGTGCGTACTCCACGGTGGAGACATCCGGGCCGTTGCCTGCGGTGATGGCGGTGGACAGCTTGGCGTAGCCGCCGTTGCCCCCGTTGGGGATGGTTTCGAACTTGACCTTGATCTTGTCCTGGCTGGCGTTGAACTTCTCGGCGACCTTGTCCATGCCGGCCAAGGAGGACCAGAAGGTGATGGTGCCGCTGGCTTCACCGTTTCCTGCGGACGGGGTGGTTGCGGGCCCGGTGCCGCAGCCGGTCAGCAGGGCCGCGCTGGTGAGCAGGCTGGCCGCGCCGAGTAGAACGTGGCGACGCTTCATTGTGTTCTCCTTTGAATGTCACGATGCGAAGTCGTGGTGTGCTGTGGAGCACCTGTGTCAATGAAACGACCACCAAATAAACATTTCAACGAAATGAACAGAACAGAACATCACCTGCTGATCGGGACGTGATTTTCCTGCTCGACGGCGTCCTGCGGCTTGGCCGCAGGCTCCGGATTCTGCGTGGAATCCCGGATGTTCAGGGTCGGAGCGAGATTCAGCCTTTGCAGGGCAGATACGCGCCGCCGCTGTGCTCCGATCCTGTTGAGGCACATCACCATGGCTTGGTAGCCGACATCGAATTTCGGCGGTGCCACCGCACTCAGGCGGACGGCGCCCAAGGCCGCGATTTCGTCGTCGTAGGCCACGATCGCAAAGTCTTCCGGCACCCGGAGGCCCCGGTCCTGGCAGGCGCTGGAAAACTGCAATGCGTCCTCATCCGTGTGCACAATGGCCGCGGTCACCGAGGACTCGGCACACCAGTCGAGAATCGCATCCACCATCAAGCGGTGTGCTTGCGGGTCATTCTGCACACGCGTCAGGGTGCGCACCATATCGGAATCCTCCGGCGCCCCGGATCCCTGCATGGCGCGCTTGTAGCCCTCGATAAGCTGGGCGGCAGTGGGGCTCTTCTCCCGGAGGCAGAGCGCAATCTTCTCGTGTCCGAGCCGCAGAAGATGGTTGGCCGCGATCTCCGCCCCGCGCGCATGGTCGCTTCGCACTGATTCCAGGCGGATTTCATCCGGAATACCCTCGATGGACCGCTCGACAACGACCACCGGCACCGTGGCCTCAGCCAACAAGGCCAGGGTTTCAGTTCCCAGCAGTGAGTTGCCGCTTGGTGTCACGAGGATTCCGTCCACTCCGTTTTCGTACAAGCGGCCCAACTGGCGCCGCTCCTCAACGTCCGAATAGTTGGAAACGCCCAGCACCAGCCGGACTCCCGCCTCCTGGGCCGCGGCTTCGGCCCCCCGGATCACCCCCGGGAAGTAGTAGGAAGCGGACGGAACGATCATGCCGATTGTTGCCAGGGGGCGTCCGCTGCCCGGCTGTCCCGGCAACGGGGTCTTCCTTCTGCGGGCCCGGGTTTCCCGGTTGATCGCGCCGGTGGTAGCGCCTTTTCCGCTTTCAACGGTGCCCTCGCGAACAGGAACGGCGCCCCCTCGCACGCGTTCGAGCAGCCCTTGCGTCTCAAGCGCTGCCAGGTCACGGCGCACCGTCATCCCGGACGTTCCCGTCCGCGCCGCGAACTCCGACACGTGAAGGGATCCGCGGAACGCCAGCTCCTTCAGAATCTGCAGGTGTCGGTCCTCTGGCAGCATCCGGATCTCCTTCGAGTTCAATAATGTTTGCTTGTTCACTATGAACTAGAGCGAACACCGGAGTCGAAGTCAAGGAAAGGAACATCTTTGAATGGCTGGCAACTTCCGGACACAGACCGACGGCCCAAGCGGTTCGGTCGAGCCGTCGGCCCGAGGCCGGCATCTTGCAGTGATGGCTTCGGTGTTCAGGGTGTGCGGGCTACAAGCCGCGAGGCGAGGTCTTCGATCTGGGCATATTCCGCTGGACCGATCTGGGACTCGAGTTTCGCCAGCGCCGCGCGGAACGCCGCCAGGGCCGTCGCTTGTTGATTGGACCGTTCGAGATCCTTGAGCAGGTCCGAGAGGATTTGGTACGGCTGCTTTGCCAACGCCCCGGAAGCGTTCAATTCCTTGAGCCGTTCGGCTGCCATCTCCACCGTGAACACATAGCCGATCCTGATGGTTCGGCTGGCACCGATGGCATCGGCGACATCCGCGGTGATTCTCGTCTTGCCCCGCACTCGCGATGCTGTGACCCCAGGGTCGGCCGAGAGGACAGGCCCGGATGCGATGCCGAGGTCGATGACCACCTCCGTGGAGGTCTGGGTGGGGTCGCTCAGGGTGATGACGATTTCGGTGTCCAGTTCCTCGATCGCGAGCGCGCAAGGCTGGGCGGCCGTGGCGTAGGACGCCGAACCGGCGGCAAAGAACGTGGCAGCCCACCGGCCCGAGGTCTCATGGCGGGCTGCGTGCACAGTCTCCGCCTGGGCGAGGATACGGATGGGCGACTGCCCGGCATATTGTCTGGTCGAGTCAGCGGAGGCGTTCGGCAGGACAACGTAGCCGTATGCATCAGTGCCCGACGCCGTGTGGTCCAGCCAGAGTGTGGAGAACGTGTTGCTCGCGGGCGCCGATGTCCTCTTCGGACTGATGTCGCTGAGGGTGCCGCTGCGTGTTTCGCGTTGGGCGTTCAGCCCTGTGGGGGCAGCGAAGACGAATCCCGCGACGCCTTCCAGATGGGCCCACCGCGCGTTCGGAACAGTCTCGGATGTGCCTGCCGCCGTGGCGGCGGGCTGTCCGTCGATGGTGATCGCCGCGGAAGCCGCCGAGGTGGTCCGGCGATTCTCAAGGATAGTTTCGGTGGTGCGGCCGGCGGCCGCACTGATGCCGTCACCAAGGCACAGGATTTCGCTTCCAAAGAAGAACCACGATTTCCGGCAGCTCAAGGAAGATGGTTGCTGGGCCGTGAGGCGCAGGCCGGCGGCGCCCCACACGGAGGCTGCGACGCCGCCTGCCCAGTAGTCGGGGTTGTGGTACTCCGCCTTCCACGGAACGGTGGCGCGTGTTCGTTCGACGCGGTCCACCGTGGTTCCGGGAATGCGGTAAGGGTCGACCGTGAACCAGTACCCGTCGTCGAACTGTGCGAGGTCTTTGTTGTAGAGGTAAAGGGCGCCGTCGGCCGTGTACCAGCCCGCAAGGTTCTCGCCGCTGCCAGTCTCGTAGTTCGAGATCCGCAGGGAGTTCATGGCCAGGGCGGCAGCGAAATCTCCGGTCCGGTGCACCACCCGGTCCATGGCGCCGAAGACCTGCGTCTTGGCCAACGGGCCGCGGGGCGCGGTGGTGGCGTCGGCCAGGAGCGTACGTGCGGCGGTGAGGGAGGCCAGGGAGAAGTTGCTCGTGGGGTCGTGGGCCGTGTCCGAGCCCAGCTCCTGTTTCAACATGGCTGCCAAGCGCTGCCGGGTCGCTCCCGTGGCTGTACTCAGGAGGGGCAGGCAGGCGGCGAGGATGCCGTGGCCGCCGCTGTGGTCACCGCTGGCCGAGAGGGCAACGTTTCTTCCGGACACCGTGTCCATGATCAGCCCGTTCCAGAGGAAGGGTTCGAAGGAATCGTGGATCCAGTCGTAGACGATGGACGTGTCCATCGTGCTGCCCAGCGGCGCGGTCCGGATGATCGTGGCAACCAGGGAGGTGAGGAAACTGGCTCCGTAGCCGCCCGCGTAGGGGAACTGGCCATGCTGGATGAAGGAACCGTCGGGGTAGAAGCCGTCGTGGCTGAAGAACGCAACCTCGTTCTCGCCGCCGGCGATTCCTCCCACATTGCCGCCGTTGAGCAGCCCCACGGTGCCCCCGACCGGCTGGGCGTAGGCGAGAAGGGAAGTGACGCTTGCCAGGGCTGCCGCAACAGTGGGCATGTCATCCGTGAGTACGCCTCGGCCGCTGAAACCGTCGGCGATGAGGGCAAGGTTCGCCGCCGCAGCCTGTGTTCCGGTTGTCGGCATCTGGGGAACTTGCTTGGCTTGGGCAGCCCCTATGGCGCCGATCTGTGCCGCCGTCAGCTGGTCAAACAGGAGCACGGCAGTGTCGTTGAGGGCCTGCGGCGTGGAGACCATCCACTCGTACCAGTTGTCGTAGGCGCTGGTGGTGGACGAATAGGCGTTTGAGGTGAACCAGTCGAGGCCGTCGATGAGGGCCCCGAGCAGTGGCCCGTTCTGGTAGGTGGCGGACCCGGCGGCTGCCCAGCCGATCGCCATGTCGCGGAGACGGCGTGCGGTCGAGGTGAGGTTGGCGGACTTCGTCCCCAATGGGAGGTCCGTCCACAGGGCCGTTCGCGAAGGATCCGTGAGCATGGAGGCCTGCCATTTCGCGGCAGCGGCGGCCAGCGACTGAAGTCGCGCGGACACGGCGGGGTCATGCGGGTCATAATCCGAGCCGATGAGGCTGGCTTGCCAGGCTGCCCTTGCCTGGGCAAACGAAGAGTCGGCCGCATTCGCCTTTTGCGGAGATAGGTGGAGGGCCGCGAGTATGGCAGCTGCCGAGCCGGCAAGAAGAAACGATCGCCTGCTGAAAGTACCCAACTGCCGGGCTTGGGCCTGACCGGCCTGAGGCGTGGCGTGTGCCGAATTTTCCATTAATTCACCCTTGAATTTGCGGTCACCGTGCAATCGCATGGGACGTCGAAGCTTTGCTGTTCCTAGGAAGCGATGGTGGCCAGCCGGGCCGGCCCGTTTTCCATGAAAGATTTCCCCGGAACATCGGGTCAAGGTTCGAACGCTGCTTTGAACAACAGTGAACATCACTCCCGGCAGGGCGCGCCGAGCTGTGTTCGGTACTGTTCAATCCGGCTCAGCTGGACGCCCCGCGGACCTAGAGTGTGGAGTCAAGATGACTGCACACGAATCGCCCCAGAAGCTCTCCGGCCAGTTCGCGATGCCGGAACCCGATTTCGGGATCAGCCCCATCACCGGCTGGACCCGGGAACACTGGCTTGCTTTCGCCGACCAGCAGCTCCTCGCGGCCCGGAGCCACTTCACTCCCGGCAAGGCGCTGATTGTGCTGCCCGGCCGGCCGTCCTGGTCAGGCGAACTGTCCGACGGGCTGGAGGGCTTCGCCCGGACTTTCATGCTGGCTGCATTCCGCGTGGCCGGCGAACAGGGCGACGATCCTTACGGGCACCTCGCCTTCTACCGTGACGGACTCCTGGAGGGAACCCGTCCCGGCAGCAGCGAAGCCTGGCCGGCCATCCTGGACCGTAGCCAGCCGATCGTCGAGGCCGCCTCCGTGGCGCTGGGCCTCCAGCTGACCAAACCGTGGCTCTGGGACACGTTCTCGAACGATGAGCAGGGGCAGGTGGCCGCGTGGCTCCAGGGTTCCTCCCGCAGCGAGGCCTGGGACAACAACTGGGTGCTCTTCCAGGTGCTGATCGCCGAGTTCCTGGGCGGCGCCGGCGTCGAACACAACGAAGCACAGATCGAGCACGGGCTGCAGCGGCTCGAGGACTGGTACGAGGGCGGCGGCTGGTACCGCGACGGCGACAACGGCGGCACCGGCGACTTTTACGACTACTACTGCGGCTGGGCCCTGCACCTCTATCCGGTGCTCTGGGCGGGCTTCGCGGCGGGCCGTCATCCGAAGGCCGAAGCCCTGGGGGAACGGTACGCCGGCCGGCTGGCAGAATTCCTGCAGGACCACGTGCTGTTCTTCGGCGGGCGCGGTGCCGACGGCGGCAGTCCGGGTTTGGGCGACGGTTCCCCGGTGTTCCAGGGACGGTCGCTGATCTACCGTTTTGCCGCCGTCGCGCCGTTGTTCCTGGGGTTCCTCGCCGGGGACGCCGGCCCGCTGACGCCCGGCCAGGCCCGCCGGATCGCGAGCGGCGCGGCGAAGTTCTTCCTCGACGGCGGCGCGTATCCGGACGGGCTTCCCACGCTCGGCTGGCTGGATTCCTTCGAGCCCATGGTGCAGTCCTACTCCGGCCCGGCCTCGCCGTTCTGGACATCCAAGGCGTTCGTGGGCCTGCTCCTGCCCGCTACGCACCCAGTGTGGACCGCCGTCGAGGAGCCCGCGCCGGTGGAAACCGCCGAGCGGCTCCGGCACAGCGCCGCCCCGAACTACCTGCTGCACAGCACCGCGCGGGACGGGATTGCGCGCGTCTTCAACCACGGCAGCGACAAGTACTACGCGCCCGGCCCCGACGATCCGCACTACCGCCGGCTCGCCTACTCCAGCCACACGGCGCCGATGTTCACCGAGGCACCCGTGGACAACCACTTCGCGGTCCTGGATTCCGTCGGAGTGCCGAGCCGGCGGACCCGGATCCACCGGCTGGGCGCCAGCCCCGGCCCGGGCTGGCCACTGCAGGCAGCGAGCTGGCACGCGCCGGTGTGGTCCGACGTCGAGGACCAGGCGGAGTCGCCGTGGCGGGTGGCGAGTGCCACGACCGCCGCGGGCGGCTATGAACTGCGGGTGCACATGGTGGACCGTGTTGGCGGGGTGCCCAAGGGGACCGTCCGCGAGGGCGGGTACGCGCTGGCGTCCGCCATTGCTCCCGTTGCTGGGCCGCTTCCCTTTGGGCAGCTGCTTGGCGGGCAAATCCTGGGTGCCGCCGGGCTCCACTCCGCGATCTGGCCGCTGAACGGCTACGACCGCTCGGACGTTTTCCGGGCCCAGGAGGTCTCACCGCTGGGGCAGCACGCTGCATGCGGCATCCTGGAGGGGGCCCTGGATGGGAACCGCAGCCTGTTCGCCTCCCTGGTGTATTTGGGCGGAGCCGCGCCGGAGCTGGGGCCGGGACACTTCGAGATCCACGACGACGGCACCCGCGTTACGGCATCGCTCGCACTGGAAGGCCCGGGCAGTGAGTTCGCTTCAGACGCACCACCCGCCAGGATGCTGGAGCTCGCGTTCAACTTCCCGGGCTGACGCCGGGCCGCTACCCGCGAACCCCGACGTCGGGAAGAGCCGTCCCGGGGACCACCGCGAGCAGGCCGTCCCCGCTGGTCCCTCCGAGCCCGTCCCCGCTGGTCCCTCCGAGCCCGGCCCGCTGGTCCCTCCGGAACCCGGCACGCTGACCGCCCGTTTCCGGTCACAATCCGCTGCGAGGCGCCCCGGCGCGGGCCCTGCCGGGTGCACGGTTTACGCTGCTCGGTGTTACGCCCCATCGCACCCCGAAGAGCCACCAATGACGCTTGACTCTGCCCTGTCTTGGCCTGCCCGGTCCCCGAAAAACACGCGGGACCCGGAAGCCCGCGAACGCGGGTTCGCCGGCACGGCGATCGGGGCCTTCGGCGTAGCGGCACTGTTCGGCGGCTTCGCCCTGCTGCTGGACTTCCTTGCCCGTTTTTCGCCCCGGCTCGGGGCCGTGTCCGAGGGCTGGGCCCACGCCGTTCCCCAGGATGCCTTCGCGGCTCTCCGTTGGTTCCTGGGCGACATGAGCGAGCCGCAGTTCTACAAGTCCGAACTGGCCTCCCTGGCCCTGCTCGCCGGTGCCGGCCTGGCCTGGTGGGCCGGCCGCCGCCGCAAGAAATGGGCGGGCGCGGCGCTCGCATACGGAACCGGCCTGTGGCCGTGGCTGCTGGTCTCCGCCGCGTTGAGCCTGCTGATTTCCAACCTCGCCTTCGGCTGGATGCTCGACGCCGGGTGGCAGCCCACGTTCGTGCCGTTCGTTTCCATAGCTCCCGCTGTGGTCCTGGTCTACGGGCCCGGCTGGCGGACGTGCCTGAGCGGCGCGGTGCTGGGAGCGCTGACGACGACGCCGCTCGCCTTGCTGCTGATCGCCGCGGTCTCCCGGCCTCTGGGCCTGCCCGCGGTGGTCGCCTGCGTCCTCGCCATGGCGGCCGGATCGGCGCTGACGTTCGCCATCGCGCGGACGCTGCCCTGGCTGATCCTCCCGGTGGAACCCTTCCGGGCGGACTCCTTCCGGGCGGATCCCGCGGGAGTCCGGCAGCCGCCGTCGTCCGCTCCAAGACTCAAGGGCGACGCGCTCTGGGCGGCCCGCCGGGTACTCTGCGACTTCAGCGAGGCACCGTTCTTCGCCAACGAACTGGCCAGCGCGGGGCTGCTTCTGGGTGTCGCGACGGCGTTCGTCCTCAACCCGGACCTGCCCGCCTACGGTTCAGGACTGCTGCCGCAGATCCTCTTCGCGCAGGCGCTGACCTCGGCCATCGGCGTCGTCCTCTGGCGGGGCTGGTACCGCGATGGCGGCTGGGCGGCGACGTACGCGTCCGTCGTGTCGGTGGCACCCGCGGCGGTGCTCGCGAGCGACGGGTCCTGGACCGGGATCTTCGGCGGGGCCATCCTCGGTGCGGTCCTGGCACCTCCCGTGGCCCGGGGCGTGGCCGTCAGGCTGCCGGCCGGTTTCCATCCGTCCATCGGCAACACAATGGCCATGGCGGTGGCGACGGCGGTCAGCCTGCCAGTCCTCGGGCTGCTTCCGGCGTAGCGCTGTTTCAGGCGGCTGATGCGTCCGGCGTGCGGCGGGAGATGCCGGTCCGGTCGAGGAGTTCGGCCCTGGATTTGGCGGCCTGGAGGTGGCGGTTGAGGGCTGTCGTCGAGCCGGCCAACGGGCTTCGATCCCGCATGGCCCGGGCCAGCGGGCCGGTGAAGCTTTCGACCACCTGCACGCGTGTTCCGCCCTTGGTGGGGGTGAGGACGTAGCTGCGGGTCGCGCGGAAAAGGCCGAGGATTCCCCTGTGGGTCCAGGTCATCCTGTCGTCCTGGACCAAGTGCACGTCGAAGGCGCAGCGTCGTTGTCCGTTGCCCAGGACGATCCGGGATCCGTTTCCTACATCGCCGAAGTGGTGGGTGGTGCCTGAGGCCCAGACTTCGAAGTTGCTGGCATCTGCCAGGACGTCCATCACGGTTCCGGGGGCTGCCGCCACGACGTCTGCAACCTCAAAACACAGCATTGCAGAATCGTAGCTCTCCGGCCTGAGCCGGGACAGCTTAGTTGCCTGTGGCACCGGGATTCGCGGCATGATCCTGCGCACGCCGGGCAGGCGAGCAGTCCTACCATTGAATGGAAACCGGCCGCTGCGGGTGCGGCCGCTGCAAAGGAGCGCGGCAATGGCCAATTCGGCATCCGGGGACTCGGTGGTGGACCGCGTGGTCCGGGTCATCGAAGCCTTCCCCGAAGGGGCGGACGCGCTGCAGCTATCCGAGCTGGCCGAACGCACGGGCCTTCCCCTTTCGACCGCGCACCGGCTGGTGCGCCAGCTCGCGGGTCACGGTTTGCTGGAGCTCGGCACCGGCGGCAACGTCCGGCTGGGGTTGCGTTTCTGGGAACTCGTGAGCCGCAATTCGCCGGCGCTCGCGCTGCGGCAGGCAGCCATGCCCTTCATGGAGGACATCCAGCAGGTCCTCAAGCAGAACGTGAACCTCGGGGTGCTGGAGGGCTGGGAGGTGCTGTTCGTCGAACGCTTGTCGCGGCGGGGATCGGTGGCGAACCGGGCCCGGGTCGCCGGGCGAATGCCTGTCCACATTTCCTCCGCGGGCCTGGCCTTGATGGCGCACCAACCCCGGGCGCTCCAGGCGGAGTACCTCACGCAATTCCACGATCCGGCCGGGAAGGTGACGGCCGGCGTCGTGCGCCAATTGCTCGCCGAAACCCGCCGCCAGGGGTTCGCCGAACTGGCCGCGGTGGTGGACCCGGACACCTGGGGCATCGCGGTCCCCGTGCTCGACGGCGGGAAGCGGGCCGTAGCGGCGCTCGGCGTCGTGGTGCCGCTCGCGGAAGTCCGGCTGCAGGCGCTGGTGCCGGCGCTGCAGACGGCGGCGCGGGGGATCGGACGACAGCTCGCCGAGCCGAACGGATTCCGTTCAACGGAATCCGTGTAACGCCGCTCACCCGCTTCGGTCCACACTGTTTCCAAGCCGGGCGGCACGCCGCCGCACACCGCAACGAAGCGAGGAGCACCGTGGCACGTACACGCATCACCACCCAGGTGGCCATCATGGGCGCCGGACCGGCAGGGCTCATGCTCTCCCACCTGCTGGCGAAGCAGGGAATCGAGTCAGTGGTGGTGGAAATCCGCAGCCGCCAGGCCATCCAAGAGACCGTGCGGGCCGGGATTCTGGAGCACGGCACGGTCAAACTGCTGGTGGATTCGGGTGTCTCGGACCGGGTGCTGCGCGAGGGTGACCGGCACGACGGCATCGAACTGCGCTTCAACGGCGAAAGCCACCGCATCGACTTCAAGGATCTGGTGGGGGAGTCCGTCTGGCTCTACCCGCAGACGGACGTGTTCACGGACCTCGCCGCGCGGCGGGAGGCCGACGGCGGCGACGTCCGCTACGGCGTCACGGACACGAGCGTCTACGAGCTTGAGGGCAGGCCCAAGCTCTGGTTCACGGACGCCGACGGGCAGGAATTCGAGGTCGGGGCCGACTTCCTGGTGGGCGCGGACGGCTCACGCAGCCACTGCCGGCGCCGGATCCCCGAGGCCGCCCGGACGCAGTACTTCCACGAATACCCCTTCGCCTGGTTCGGCATCCTGGCCGAAGCCCCGCGCAGCGCCGACGAGCTCATCTATGCCAACTCCGAGCACGGCTTCGCCCTCATCAGCCAGCGCACCGAGACCGTGCAACGCATGTACTTCCAGTGCGATCCCCGCGAGAACGTGGCGGACTGGGACGACGACAGGATCTGGTCCGAGTTCCGGAAACGGGTCAACGGCAACGGCTTCGAACTCAAGGAAGGACCGGTGCTGGAGAAGGTGGTGCTGCCGTTCCGCAGCTTCGTGCACGCGCCGATGCGCCACGGGAACCTGTTCCTGGCCGGCGACGCCGCGCACACCGTTCCGCCGACGGGCGCCAAGGGCCTGAACCTGGCCATCAACGACGTCCGGCTGCTGGCCGAGGGTCTCGAGTCCTTCTATGGTTCCGGGTCGGCTGCGCTGCTGGATTCCTACAGCGACCGTGCCTTGGAACGGGTGTGGAAGGCCCAGCATTTCTCATATTGGATGACCTCCATGCTGCATACCCTTCCCGGTGCCGACGATTTTTCCCGGGCCCGGCAACTGGGTGAACTGCGTTCCGTGGTGTCCTCCCGGCACGGGCAGGCGTACCTGGCCGATGCATACACGGGGTGGCCGGGGCGGTAAGGGGCTTCGCATTCAGTGCGCGGCAGTGAGGAAGACCAGCCGTGTTTCATCTCCTAAGAGGTCTGTGGTGGTGGTTTCGGCGGGGTGTCTGGTGGGGGTCCACATGCGGTGGCGGGACGAACCAGGGGACTCCGGCCTTGACGGTGATTTTCCAGTGTTCTTTGTGGATCACGTGATGATGGTGGCTGCAGAGCAGGGTGCCATTCCCTGTGCTGGTACCGCCGCCGTGTGACCAATAGTTGATGTGGTGGGCTTCGCACCATGGCGCCGGCATGGTGCAGTTAGGGAAAGCGCAGCCTTGGTCTCTTGCGGTGATGGCTTTGCGGATGTGGGGCGGGAAAATCCGGGTAGTGCGGCCGATATCCAGGACGCGGGAGTCGCTGCCGAGCAGGATTGGAATGATGTCCGCATCGCAGGCGATCTTGCGGATGATGTTGGGATGAAACGGGCCTTGGAACGTTGCCGAACCGCTGCTGATATGCGGGCTCCCTTGGGTGCTCGCGCTCATGGCCGCTCGGTTGAGCTGTTCGAGGAGGTCCCGGTATCCGATGGTCACCATTGCCTGGGGCCGGAGGCCGCCGTTTGCCGACAGTTCGCCGGCAGCCAGGGCGACTCCGCAGGCGCCCACTAGGCCGTCCAGTAACTTCTGTGCACGGGAGCGGCGATCCAGTTCCGCGTCTCCGCTCGCGATGTCGTGCAGCCGGGGGTTGCCCGCCACGTTCATCACCGTCGTGAGGGTTTCGAACTGTTCGGCGGTGGCAAAGATTTCCAGGTGGCGGAGGCCGTGCCGGGGCTTGCGGATGAAAGCACCTTGAAGTTGGCGCAGGGCTTCCTCGCTGGGTTCGGCGCCGTCCTGGTCGATCGCGTCGGTCCAGCGTTTGGCCGTTTTCACGAGGAAATCGGGGTCGGACTCGACGGCCACGACAGCCAGTTCCCGTTCCAGTTGGACGATCGCGTCCCCTGTAATGAGGTGCCGCACGCTATCCAGCGCGGCACTGACAACTGTCGCGGACCGGGACGGCACCTGTGCGGAGGCCACAGCGGCGGCGAGTACGTCGCGCCGCGGTGGAATCTCTTGGCCGGCCATGCCAGCGCTGGGCAACACATCCCGGGCGAGTGCGAGCCTGCGACGGGCTTCGCTGACGCTGATTCGAAGCCTGGCTCGCAGGAACTCAGCAGCGTTCCGGTACCCATCGTCGGCAAACTCAGGTGCGGAACGGGCCGCAGGCTTCGAAACAGTTGCGGCTTCGGTCCACCCGGTGCGCCAGCCGGGCGCCGACGGTGGCGGTTCCTGCCCCTCATGCCGGGTCCGTTCCACGGCGTGGGCAGCAACAACCTGCAGGAACTCCAGCGCCCGCGAGAGTTCCTCTACCCTTCCTGCGAAGTCCGCGGCGTCCGTGAATCCGAAAAAGGCTGCTTCAGAGGCTGCGTCCCGACGGAGGGACGTCAGCGCATGGCCTGCCTGTTCGAGCGCATCATCCACACCCCAGGCCGCGCGGCTTGCGGGACGATCACGCGCCACCGTCCGCGGAGCCGTGAGCTGAGCAATCCCTTCCATGGATCAACTCTGTCAGGGGGGTCTGACAATAAGAGGTCGCGGGGCCGCAAGCGGGCAGGGAATTAACGCCCGACGGCGGGTGGTCGCCTAGAGGTGACCACCCGCCGTCGGGCGTTCGCTGGCGGATCGGCCGTCACCCCACCGGCGAGAGCGCCGCGACCAGACCGAACAGGTCCTTGGGGTCCTCGGGGCTGGCCACGAGGTCGATCTCCTCGAAGAAGGCCGTTCCGGCAACGGAGTCCCGGACGTAGCGCAGCGCGGAGAAGTCCTCGATGGCGAAGCCCACCGAGTCGAACACCGTGACCTGCTCCGGCGAGGTCCGGCCCGGCTTGGTGCCCGCCAGGACCTCGTGGAACTCGGTCACGGGGAAGTCGGATGGCAGCTGCTGGATCTCGCCTTCGATCCGGGTCTGCGGGGTGAATTCGACGAACACCTCGCCGGCGCGCAGGATGGCCGGGTCCAGTTCGGTCTTGCCCGGGCAGTCACCGCCGATCGCGTTCAGGTGCACCCCTTCCCCGATCAGCTCCGCGGTGAGGATGGTGGCCTGGGCCTTGTCCGCGGTGCAGGTGGTGATGATGTCGGCTCCCGTTACGGCGTCCGCGGCCGAAGCGGCGACGGTGACCTCGAAGCCCAGCGGCTCGACGTTCCTCAGGAACTTCGCGACGGCCGCAGGATCGGTGTCCCAGACCCGCAGCTCGCGGATGCCCAACGCGCCGCGGAACGCCAGGGCCTGGAATTCGGACTGGCTGCCGGTTCCGATCATCGCCATCACACGGGAATCCGGGCGTGCCAGGCGGCGGGCCACCATGGCGGAGGTCGCTGCCGTGCGAAGGGCGGTGAGCACCGTCATTTCGGCCAGGAACGTGGGGTAGCCGTTGTGGACGTCGGCCAGCACGCCGAAGGCGGTGACCGTCTGGAAGCCGCGCGACGGGTTCGACGGGTGGCCGTTGACGTACTTGAAGCCGTAGCTTTCGTGGTCGGACGTGGGCATCAGCTCGATGACGCCGAACGGGGTGTGGCTGGCCACGCGCGGGCATTTGTCGAACTGCTCCCAGCGGCGGAAGTCCGCCTCGATGTATTCGATCATCCCGGCTATGACCTCCGCGGGGCCCAGTTCGGCCACCCAGCGGACCATGTTCTGAACGTCGACAAAACGCGCCATGGCGTCCTCTTTTCTGTTAGCAGCAGTTTGTTGTCAGCCACAGTACGGAGGGGCGGTTTGCATGCTCAAGGGCGGATTTGCCGACTTTTAGGATGAAAACCATGCAAAGTGCTGACATCGGCAATACATTGTGTGCATGGCTGAACTTGATGACCTGGACCGGCGGCTCATTTCGGCCCTCCGCGAGGACGGCCGCGCTCCGGTGGCCGCTCTGGCCAGGAAGCTCGGGGTGGCACGCGCCACGGTGAACAGCCGGCTTGAACGGCTCGTGTCCTCCGGCGCGGTGGTGGGCTTCTCGGTCCGGGTCCGCGACGAATTGGACCCCCTGACCATCCGGGCGGTCTCGCTGATCGCGGTTGAGGGCCGTTCCACGGACAAAGTCATCCGGCAGCTCCGCGGCTTCCCCGAAATCAGCGCCCTGCACACCACCAACGGCGGCTGGGACCTCGTGGCCGAACTACGCACCGAGGACCTCACCGCGTTCGACGCCGTCTTGGGCCGCATCCGCTCGATCGACGGCGTGGTGAACAGCGAAACCAGCCTGCTGCTCAGCTCGGTGCTGCGGTAGGGGTGTCCGCCCGGCTCGGTCCGTGCTACGACTGGAAGCAGGAACAACCTCCGGGAGAAGCCATGACCGATGAACAGCCCGTCCTCGTTGTTGGAGCAACTGGATATCTTGGCGGTCAGGTGGTGGACCAACTGCTCAGCCGCGGCAAGCGGGTCCGGGCGCTGGTCCGCCCGGCGTCGGACGCCCGCAAGCTTGAAGCGAAAGGCGTGGAGATCGCCCGGGGAGACCTGCTCGACGTCGGGTCCCTCCTCAAGGCGATGGCCGGCGTCGCGGCCCTCATTTCGACGGCGGCCGGCTACACCCGCAACGACAGGAACGCCGAGGCGATCGACACCTTCGGTTACGCGAACCTCGCGACTGCTGCCAACCTGGCCGGGGTGCCGCGCGTCGTGCTGATCAGCATCCTCACCAGCGACCAGACGCCGCAGGTCCCGCACTTCTGGCACAAGAAGCTCGCCGAGGACAAGCTCGAGGAACTCGGCGTCCCGTTCGTGGCGCTGCGGCCGGGCGCGTTTTTCGACATGGTGACGCGTATGGGCAACCCATTCGAGAAGGGCCGCGTCATGTGGCTCGGCGCCAAAGACACCCCGCTGAGCTTCGTCCTGACGAGCGACCTCGCCGGGTATCTGGCCGACGCCGTCGACGCCGACATCGCCACGGGAGAGCGCATCGACATCGGCTGGAGCAGGCCGCTCAGCATGGTGGAAGCCGCCAAGCTGATGTCAGCCCATGCGGACAAGGACATCAAGGTCCTCGCCATGCCCACCGGCGCGCTGCGCGTCGCCGGAAAGATCACGGGAAGGTTCGTCCCGCTGACCGCCGACATGGCAGCCATGGCCGCTTGGTTCGACACCGGCAAATACGTCGCAGACACCACCCGCCAAACCGAAGTCTTCGGGCCCCCGCCGACGCCGGAAGACGCCATTGCGCGCGTGGCCGCCCGGATGGGGCATTAGCGCGGAGTTCTTGCAGTCGGGTGGATCAGGCCTCGACGGCGGCCAGCAGCGGCTCGCCGTTGAAAAGCTCCAGTTCCCAGCCGTCCACCGGGTGGTGGTGCGCAAGGTTCAGGGCGGCGTTCTCGACGCTGGGCAGCGACAGGCCGGTGGCTTGGTCCATGGCCAGGCGGATCAGCGTGCCGTGCGACACCACCAGAACACGGCGGCCACGGTATTCCTCGGCGAGGCTTTCCAGGGCGGCGAGCCCGCGGGCGGCCGTGGCCTCTTCGGTTTCGGCGCCTTCGAAGCCGCCCGGGATGCGCAGTGCGTTCAGTTCCGGGCCGTCCTGCAGCCCTTCGGCCTTTCCGTAGCCGCGCTCGATCAGGCCCGGCACGCGGCGCGACACGCTCAGTCCGAGGCCTGCCGCGATGATGTCCGCTGTCTCGGCGGCGCGGCCCAGCGGCGAGGACACGACGGCGTCCCACGCGTACGCGGACAGGGCGGCGACGGCGTCACGCGCCTGGCCGCGGCCGACGTCGTTCAGCGGAATATCGGTGGATCCCTGCAGCCGGCGTTGCGCATTCCAATCGGTCTGGCCGTGGCGGACGAGGGCAAACGTCGTAAGGGTCATGCCTTCCATTCTGCCTGAGGCGTATCCCCGGGCGTAAAATTCGAGACGGACGCCAGCGCCGCCGTCGTACTTATTCGACCCTCTTATTCGACCCTGCGAGGAAGGCGGAGCGCCCGCGTGAAGGCCGTAGCGGAAATGTTCACCATGGCCCCTGGAAACAAGGACCACCACCCCGCGCTCCGCTGCGCCATAGGCATCTTCGTCCCGCTCATCACGCTGACGCTGATCGGCCGCCTGGACCTTGCCGCCTTTGCTTCCTTCGGTGCGTTCACGGGTATTTACGGCCGGAACGAGCCGCACCATGTCCGGTTCCGCAGCCAGCTGCGCGCGGGCGGGCTGATGCTCGTGGTGATCTTGTCGGCCACGCTCATCGCACGGGTGGCGCCTGGATGGGGCCTCGGGCCGGCCGGGTACTCCTGGCTCCTGGTCGCGGCCACCACCGTCGTAGCCGGGGCTTGCTCCGTGGCCATCGCGTACTGGCGGCTCCGGCCCGCAGGCTCCCTGTTCCACATCTTCGGCTTCGCTGCCATCGCGTCGATTCCGGCGCAGCCTCCGCTGGGCGAGGCGATGCTGGCCGCCGTGCTGACCACGGCGCTGTGCCTGCTGATCGGGATGTCCTCTCGGATTGCGAGGAGCCACCGCACTCCGTGGAAGCGGCCCCCGCCCATCAGGCACACGGTCGCCGAGCGCCGCGCTGCCTGGCTGGAGGGCGGCGGGTACCTGGTGGCTGCCGGTTTCGCCGGGGTCCTCGCCACGGTGGTGGGCGAGTGGCTCGGTTTCGGCCACAGTTATTGGGCGATGGTGGCCGCCGTCGTGCCGTTGGTGGGCCATTCGACGCGGCACAGGGTGCGCCGCGGCATCCAGCGAATCGCCGGAACGGTGATCGGGCTCGTCCTGATGGCGGGCATTCTTTGGCTGAACCCCGCGCCGTGGGTCATGGTCCTGGTGATCGCGCTGTGCCAGTTCGGTGCCGAGATGTTCATCGCCCGGCAGTACCTTGTGGCCCAGATCTTCGTGACGCCGCTGGCCCTGATTTCAACGCTCCTGGCCGCGGCCGTCGACCCCGGTCTCCTCCTGCGGGACCGCATCGTCGAGACGGTGATCGGTGCCGCCGTCGGCGTCGCCGTAGTGGTGGCGCCGGGCGTGTGGAGGCGGGTGCGGAAAAGCGACTAGCTCGGCGGCGTTCCTTCCGCTGCACGGCCCGGAAGGAACGCCGTCTGCCGCGGCTGCAGAGAGCGGCGGCCCCTATGCCGGGAGCCGTTTGGCGGACAGGAGCGGGGCGAAGAACGCGGCGAGTTCCGCCGTCGCGCTCAAAGGCAGCACGTTCGCCACGTACTGGTCCGGGCGGACCACCACCACGACGCCACCGCGGTCCAGGCCGCGCAGTTCGAAGATGTCGGCCTTCGGGTCGGTGGCGTAGACCTTCTCGTAGTCGGTGAGCTTGAACGGGCCGACGCTCGGCTTGAACACCGCCGGCACGTTGCCGATGTCGACGCCGGTGTGCGGCTGCTGGTAGATCACCTTGAGGTCGAACCACGCGTCCGGATCAGCGTCCGACGGCGTTGCGGCCAGCGGCGAGTCCGGCGCCGTCGCGATCCACTCGGCGAAGTCCGCCACCGGTCCGGGTGCCCCGGCCTCCGCGGCATCGGCGAACACGTAGATCCGCCAGCGGCCGTCCGCCTTGGCGTGGTGGCCGAGGTGCATCGGGTTGGTGTCGCAGACGCGGGCCACGGGGGCCGACTTGAAGCGCTTGCCGATGGTGAAGCCGCTGGCCAGGTCCTGGTGCGTGGCCTCGCCGACAATCAGCGACGGCGTGTACTGGGTCATGAATCCGGCCGGGAATTCGGCCGTGCGGACGTAGAAGTCTTCGAGCTCCGAGGGGTCCTCGAACTCCTCGGGCTTCTTGGCCATCATGGACGACCACTCCTTGTCGAAGTCGATGAGGTTCTTCGCGACGACCTGGCGCTCCGCCGAGTAGGTGGCCAGCAGGCTTTCCGGGCTGCGGCCTTCGAGGACATGCCCCAGCTTCCAGCCGATGTTGAAGCCGTCCTGCATGGAGACGTTCATGCCCTGGCCAGCCTTGGCGCTGTGGGTGTGGCAGGCGTCGCCGGTGATGAAGACGCGCGGGGTGCGGCTGCCGAGGTCCTGGGGCAGGACGTCGTCGAAGCGGTCCGTCAGGCGGTGGCCCACCTCGTAGACGCTGTGCCAGGCGACATTGCGCACGTCCAGCGTGTAGGGGTGCAGGATCTCGTTGGCCTTGGCGATGATCTGCTCGATGGTGGTCTGGCGGACGGCGTGGTCCTCGCCGGCTTCGCCCAAGTCCACGTACATGCGGAACAGGTGGCCGCCTTCGCGGGGGATCAGGAGGATGCTGCCGCTTTCGGCCTGGATGGCGCATTTGGTGCGGATGTCCGGGAAATCCGTGACGGCCAGGGTGTCCATGACGCCCCATGCGTGGTTGGCCTGGTCGCCGGCCATGGTGCAGCCGATCGATTCGCGGACCTTGCTGCGTGCGCCGTCGGCACCCACCACGTACTTGGCGCGGACGGTGCGCTCCTGGCCTTCCAGGGGACCGGCGGTGTGGAGGAGGGTCACCGAAACGGGGTACTCGCCGTCGTCGTCGACCTTCAGGCCGCGGAACTCGTAACCGTAATCCGGCTTCATCCGGCTGGGCGAGTTCGCCATGAACTCGGCGAAGTAGTCCAGCACGCGGGCCTGGTTCACGATCAGGTGCGGGAACTCGCTGATTCCGGTGGGATCGTCGACGGCGCGGGCGGCCCGGTGGATCTTCGAGGGGTCGGCGGGGTCCGGCTTCCAGAAGGCCATTTCGGTGATGTGGTACGCCTCGGCGGTGATCCGCTCGGCGAAGCCGAACGCCTGGAAGGTTTCGACGCTGCGGGCCTGGATGCCGTCGGCCTGGCCGATCGCGAGCCGGCCGGGGCGGCGCTCGATGATCCGGGTGGTGACGTCGGGGAACTGGGAGAGCTGGGCCGCGGTGAGCATGCCGGCGGGGCCGGTGCCCACGATGAGCACGTCGACCTCGTCGGGGAGTTCTTCGGGGCGGTTCAGTCCGACGCCGGCGGCCGGCTGGACCCGCGGGTCGCCTGATACGTATCCGTGGTGGTGGAACTGCACGGGGTGCCTCACTTCTTTGTGGATTGTTCTAATATAGAACACATAGTTCTTTATTTGAACTCGAATCTTGGTCAAGACTGTACCGCGGTGTGACGTGGCTGACAAGGCGTGGGGGCTGGGGCTTACGGAACCTTGCGGGCCCGCAGCGGCCACGGTGCCCAGCCGTCCGGAAGTCCGGCAAGCCGCGCCCTGGCGTTGTCGAGGCGGTCCTTCGGTATTGCGCCAACAGGACCGCTGCCTCCAATGGAGCCGCCTTCGAACTCCAGCCGCATGCCGGCATTGCCGCTGCGCCCCGCCCACTCGGTGTAACCGCCGGAGGTGACGCCGCTGATGATGCACTCCAGCTCATCGGCGCAGCGTTCGGCCGTCTCGTCGCAGGCGTCGCAGCCGCACGCGGGGTAGATGAAGTCATGCAGGTCGCCGGCGTGCCCCGGCGCGGCGTCGGCGTCGGCGTCGAACGTCCTCGCGAGGTAATCAATCAGGGCGTCGGCCACTGTATGCAGGGCTGCAAACCTTTCCGGATGGGGAACCCGGCTGTAAGCGTCCGGCGGTGGTTCGTCCCCGCCCCAGCGCTCGCCGTAAGGGATGGGCGCGCCGTCGTCGTCAAGGAAAACCGCGGCCGGCAGCGGTGGCCGGACGAATTCCCAATGCCGTTCCCCCATGGGCCACAGCCTAGCCCTGGGCGAGCGAGGTCGCGCCGTATCCGGGGCCGGGGTTCGCCGACACGATGGGAGCGTTCGGCGCCTGACTCTTGAATTCCCTGCTACGCGCCACTCGGCCGCCACGGCGCCTAGGATGGTGTGGCAAGCAAAGAGCCGGAGCAGCCGGTACCGGACCGGCGCGAAGCGGGAGCATGATGTCAGCGGGACCAAGCACTGCGCAACAAGGGACCGTGCCGGAGGAAGTAGCCGGCGATGAGGAGCAAACTTCCGGAGAACCCTTTGACCTGACCAATAAGTCGGTAGTCAAGGCTACGGTGCTGCTCAGCGAACTTGGCCGGCACCGCCGGGGAATCACCGCCACGGAAATTGCCCACGCGGTAGGCATGACGCGCCCCACGGCCTTCCGCCTGTTGCTCAGCCTTGAGCAGAACGGCTTCGTAGCGCGTGTGGACAACCGCTACATGCTTGGCTGGCAGATGGCCCGCCTCGGCCGCCTCGCCGATCCCTACACGGGAGTCGTCTCCAGGATCCAGCCGATCCTGAACGAGTACGCCGCGAAATTCAACGAGACCACCGCGTTTGCGATGGTCACCGGTGCGGCATCCTATGACGTCATTGCCGAAGCGTCGTCGTCGCGTTTCCTCAACGCCAGCCACCTGTACGTGGGGAAGAGTTACCCCTTGCACGCTAGCGCCACCGGAAAACTCCTCCTTGCCGAACTCAGTGATGAGGAGGCGGGCGCGGCCCTTCCCCCGCGGCTGGAATCGTTCACGCCGAGCACCATCACCCGGCGGGACGCCTTCTTCAAGGAACTGCAGAAGATCCGTGAGCAGGGTTTCGCGACCCTGGACAACGAGCTTGAGGTGGGCCTTTTCGTCGTTGCCTGCCCGGTGCGGGACAGCGCGGGCAGTCTCTTGGGCGTGGTGACCATCGACGGTCCCACGGAGCGGCTCAAGCAGTTCGACCTCCAGGACACCGTGGAGAAGTTGAACCGTGCCGCGGACGCGATCGCCAAGGTGCTGTTGTAGCACCTGTTTAGCGGACGGCCCGCCCCCGCCAGCTTCGCCACGACGCCGGCCGGCAGTTTGTCGCGCGACTGCGGAGACTGTGCGGCCGGTTTTTTCGAAGGCCCCGGAAAGGGCTTGACGCAGCTCACACACCGCGGCATAGTTTTCGTATACGATTTCGTACCTGATAGACGCTCGACGACGAGGAGGCCTTCGCTGATGGAAGCCGCACCGATGGAAGAACTTAGCCCGGAGCTGTTGGCCCGGACGCGCAAGGTGATCGCCGTCCACATCAACTACCCCAGCCGCGCCGCGCAGCGTGGCCGCACCCCGGAGCAGCCGTCGTACTTCCTTAAGCCGTCGTCCTCGCTCGCGCTGGGTTCGGCGGAAAGGCCCGGATCCGTGGAGCGCCCGGCCGGCTGCGAACTGCTTGGCTACGAGGGCGAAATCGCGCTCATCATCGGCAGGAATGCCCGCCGCGTCAGCCCCGAGGAAGCCTGGGGCCACGTCGAATGGGTTACCGCCAGCAATGACCTCGGCGTCTACGACCTCCGCTACGCGGACAAGGGCTCCAACCTCCGCTCCAAGGGCGGGGACGGTTTCACCCCGGTGGGCCCCGCACTCATCCCGGCCGCCGCCGTCGATCCCGCCAGCCTCCGCATCCGCACCTGGCACAACGGCCACCTCGTCCAGGACGACACCACCGAGGACCTCCTCTTCCCCTTCGCCCGCCTGGTCGCGGACCTCTCCCAGCTGCTCACCCTGGAACCCGGCGATATCATCCTCACCGGCACCCCGGCCGGCGCGTCGGTCGCGGTGCCGGGGGACGTCGTCGAGGTCGAGGTCACCGGCGGCGACCTCAGCAGCGGCCGCCTGGCCACCGCCGTCGTGGAAGGCACGACGCCGTTCGCCGCCTTCGGTGCGCAGCCCAAGTCCGATGACACGCAACGGGAGGAGGCATACGGTTCGCGTGAAGCCGCCGGACTGGCGCCGGCCGCCGCTGAAAACGCCAGGCCCGGGCTGGATCCGGAACTGAAGAAGAAGCTCGAGTCCGTCGCCACGGCCACCCTGTCCAGCCAGATGCGCAAGCGCGGGCTGAACAATGTCAGCATCGACGGGCTGCAGGCCACCCGCCCGGACCGCCGCGTCGTCGGCCTGGCCCGCACCCTGCGCTACGTGCCCAACCGCGAGGACCTCTTCAAGAGCCACGGCGGCGGCTTCAACGCCCAGAAACGCGCCGTCGAATCCGTCAACGAAGGCGAGATCCTGGTCATGGAGGCCCGTGGCGAAAAGGGCACCGGCACCGTGGGTGACATCTTGGCCCTCCGCGCCCAGGTGCGCGGCGCCGCCGCGATCATCACCGACGGCGGCGTGCGGGACTACTCGGCCGTCGCCGGACTGGAGATCCCCACCTACTTCGCCAGCCGGCACCCGGCCGTGCTCGGCCGCCGCCACGTGCCCTGGGACACCGACATCACCATCGCCTGCGGCGGCACCACCGTGCAGCCAGGCGACATCATCGTGGCCGATTCGGACGGGATCCTGGTGATCCCGCCGGCCATCGCCGTGGAGCTCGTGGACGAATGCATCGCCCAGGAACGCGAGGAAGAGTTCATCTTCAAGATGGTCGAACAGGGCCACAGCGTGGACGGGCTATTTCCGATGAACTCCGAATGGCGCGCCAAATATGAGGAATGGGGCAAGGACAATGACTGAAACCGTCACGGGCAGCAAGTCCGAACAGGCCTACACCGCGGTGAAGGCCCGGATCGTGGACGGCGCCTACTCGCCGGGCTACCGCCTGGTGCTGGCCAAGATCGCCGAGGACCTGGGCTTCAGTGTGGTCCCGGTCCGGGAGGCCATCCGCCGCCTCGAAGCCGAGGGCCTGGTGACCTTCGAACGGAACGTCGGCGCCACGGTGTCCGGGATCGATCCCACCGAGTACCTGTACACGATGCAGACCCTGAGCATCATCGAAGGGGCCGCGACGGCGTTGTCCGCCCCACTGATCGACGCCCCAGCGATCGCCCGGGCCCGTGCCGTGAACGCCGAGATGCGCGACTGCCTGGAGCACTTCGACCCCGTCCGCTTCACCCGGCTGAACCAGGACTTCCACAGCGTCCTGTTCGAACACTGCCCCAACCCGCACATCCTGGACCTCGTCCACCGCGGCTGGAACCGGCTCGCCTCGCTGCGCTCCTCCACGTTCCGCTTCATTCCCGGCCGGGCCAGGGAATCCGTCGACGAGCACGAGGCCCTGCTCCGGCTGATCGAAGACAACGCCGATGCCGACACCATCGAAAAAGCTGCCCGCCAACACCGCGCCGCCACCCTGGACGCGTACCTCCGGCAGACCAACCACTAGTTAGGAACTCAACGATGACGACCTCCGTAGAAACCAGCAAGCACTACATCCCCGAGAACCTGCCCACCCACATCCAGCACTTCATCAACGGCGAGTTCGTCGACTCCGTGGGTGGGAAAACCTTCGACGTGCTGGACCCGGTGTCCAACAAGAACTACGCCACCGCCGCCGCCGGCCAGAAGGAAGACATCGATCTCGCCGTCGCCGCTGCCCGCGAGGCCTTCGTCAACGGCCCGTGGCCGAAGATGAAGCCCCGCGAACGCGCCCGCGTCCTGAACCGGATTGCCGACGCCGTCGAGGCCCAGGAAGCCCGCCTCGCCGAGCTCGAAACCTTCGACACCGGCCTGCCGATCACCCAGGCCAAGGGCCAGGCCCTGCGTGCGGCCGAGAACTTCCGCTTCTTCGCGGACCTGATCGTGGCCCAGTTCGACGACGCCATGAAGGTCCCGGGATCGCAGATCAACTACGTGAACCGCAAGCCGATCGGCGTCGCCGGGCTGATCACGCCCTGGAACACCCCGTTCATGCTCGAGTCCTGGAAGCTCGCCCCGGCCCTGGCCACCGGCAACACCGTTGTCCTCAAGCCCGCAGAGTTCACTCCGCTTTCTGCGTCACTCTGGGCACAGATCTTCAAGGACGCGGGCCTCCCCGACGGCGTGTTCAACCTCGTCAACGGCCTCGGCGAAGAAGCCGGCGACGCCCTGGTCAAGCACCCGGACGTGCCGCTGATCTCCTTCACTGGCGAGACCACCACGGGCCAGACGATCTTCCGCAACGCCGCGGCCAACCTCAAGGGCCTGTCCATGGAACTCGGCGGAAAGTCCCCCTGCGTCGTCTTCGCCGACGCCGACCTCGACGCCGCGATCGACTCCGCCCTGTTCGGCGTCTTCTCCCTCAACGGCGAACGCTGCACCGCCGGCTCCCGCATCCTGGTGGAACGCGCCATTTACGACGAGTTCTGCGAAAAGTACGCCGCCCGGGCAAAGAACATCGTGGTGGGCGACCCGCACGACCCCAAGACCCAGGTGGGCGCCCTCGTCCATCCCGAGCACTACGAGAAGGTGGCCTCCTACGTGGAGATCGGCAAGTCCGAAGGCCGGCTCCTGGCCGGCGGCGGCCGCCCCGAGCACCTGCCCGAAGGCAACTACATCGCACCCACGGTGTTTGCCGACGTCGCGCCCGACGCGCGGATCTTCCAGGAGGAAATCTTCGGTCCCGTCGTGGCGATCACCCCGTTCGAGAACGACGACGAGGCCCTCGCCCTGGCGAACAACACCAAGTACGGCCTGGCGGCCTATATCTGGACCCAGAACCTGACCCGGGCCCACAACTTCTCCCAGAACGTCGAGGCCGGGATGGTGTGGCTCAACAGCCACAACGTCCGCGACCTGCGCACCCCGTTCGGCGGCGTCAAGGCCTCGGGCCTCGGCCACGAAGGCGGCTACCGCTCCATCGACTTCTACACCGACCAGCAGGCCGTGCACATCACCCTCGGTTCGGTTCACACGCCCAAGTTCGGCGCGTAGCCTCCCACCGCCCGGCCCCGCCGGCCCAACTAGCTCGCACTTAAGGCCGTTTTGAGGCCCCAAAACGGCCTTAACTGCGAGTCAGTTGGGCGGGCCGAGCACAAAGAACCCTTTCAACGAAGAGAGACCATCATGAGCAACGTCATTCCCAACGCCCCCATTCCGACACCTACAGTCCCGGCCCCGGACATCGTCCGCTGCGCGTACCTGGAACTCGTGGTCACGGACCTGGCCAAGTCCCGCGAGTTCTACGTGGACCTCCTGGGCCTGCATGTCACCGAAGAGGACGAGAACACCATTTACCTGCGCTCCTTCGAGGAGTTCATCCACCACAACCTCGTGCTCCGCAAGGGCCCCGTGGCCGCCGCCGCCGCCTTCGCCTACCGGGTGAAGTCCCCGGCCGAGGTGGACGCCGCCGAAGCCTACTACCGCGAACTCGGCTGCCGGGTGGAACGCCGCAAGGAAGGCTTCACCAAGGGCGTGGGCGACTCCGTCCGCGTCGAGGACCCGCTGGGCTTCCCGTACGAATTCTTCTATGAGGTGGAGCACGTCGAACGCCTCACCCAGCGCTACGACCTGTACTCCGCCGGCGAACTGGTGCGCCTGGACCACTTCAACCAGGTCACCCCGGACGTCCCGCGCGGACGCAAGTACCTGGAGGACCTCGGCTTCCGCGTCTCCGAAGACATCAAGGACTCCGACGGCGTCACGTACGCCGCATGGATGCACCGCAAGCAGACCGTGCACGACACGGCCCTGACCGGCGGCAACGGCCCGCGCCTGCACCACATCGCCTTCTCCACCCACGAGAAGCACAACATCATCCAGATCTGCGACAAGATGGGCGCCCTGCGCATCAGCGACCGGATCGAACGCGGCCCGGGCCGCCACGGCGTCTCCAACGCCTTCTACCTGTACATCCTGGACCCGGACGGCCACCGCGTGGAGATCTACACCCAGGACTACTACACCGGCGACCCGGACAACCCCACTGTCACCTGGGACGTCCACGACAACCAGCGCCGCGACTGGTGGGGCAACCCCGTGGTCCCCTCCTGGTACACCGAGGCATCCCTCGTCCTGGACCTGGACGGCAACCCCCAGCCGGTCATCGAACGCGAAGACAAGTCCGAAATGGCCGTCACCGTGGGCGCCGATGGCTTCTCCTACACCCGCAAGTCCGGTGAAGGCCAGGCCGCGGAAGGCTTCAAGCTGGGCGCGCAGGTCTAGGCTGCTTGAAGGAAGGGGACGGCATGCTGGATGCGACAACGATCGAGGCCATAGCGGACGAACTGGTGGAGGCCGGCCGCAGCCGGACGCCGGTTCCTCGGCTCACCGCGCGCTACCCGGAGATGACGGTGGAGGATTCCTACGCCGTGCAGCAGCTCTGGCGGCGGCGGAACGAGGACGCCGGGCGGGTGCTGGTGGGCCGCAAGATCGGGCTCACGTCCAAGGCCATGCAGGCCGCCACGGGCATCACCGAACCGGACTACGGCGCCATTTTCGATGACATGGTGCTGGACACCGGCTGCACCGTGGAATGGGACCGGTACACGTACCCGCGGGTGGAAGTGGAGCTGGCCTTCGTGTTGAAGAAGGACCTCGCCGGCCCGGGGTGCACCATCTTCGACGTCCTCAACGCCACTGACTACGTGGTTCCGGCCCTCGAGATCTTGGATTCGAGGATCGAGATGGAGGGCCGGACCATCGTGGACACCATCGCGGACAACGCCGCGATGGGCGCCATGGTGGTGGGCGGGCGCCCGGTGCGGCCGGACGCCGTCGACCTCCGCTGGGTGGGTGCCATCCTGTACAAGAACCAGACCGTGGAGGAGACCGGCCTCGCGGCCGGCGTGCTGGACCACCCGGCCGCCGGCGTGTACTGGCTGGCCAACAAGATCGCCGCGCACGGGGACTCGATGAAGGCCGGGGACATCATCCTGGCCGGCTCCTTCACCCGCCCGCTCTGGGTGTACAAAGGGGACACCGTCCACGCCGACTACGGACCGCTGGGAGCCATCACATGCCGATTCGAGTAGAACCGGAACGCACCTTCACCGACGCCCTCGCCGCGGTTGGCCGGCCAATGGCGGGGATGTGGGTCTGCTCCGGCAGCCCGCTGGTCGCCGAGATCTGCGCCGGCTCGGGCCTGGACTGGCTGCTGATCGACGCCGAACACAGCCCTAACGGCCTCGAGTCGATCCTCGCGCAGCTGCACGCCGTCCACGGCTACCCCGTGCAGGCCGTGGTCCGGCCGCCCGTCAACGACACCGTCCTGATCAAGCAGTACCTGGACCTGGGCGTGCAGAACCTGCTCATCCCCATGGTCAACTCGGCCGCCGAGGCGCATGCCGCCGTCGCCGCCGTCCGCTACCCGCCGCACGGTGTGCGCGGCGTCGGCTCCGCCCTGGCCCGGGCCTCGCGCTGGAACAGGATCCCGGACTACCTCGCCAAGGCCGCCGGCACCGTGAGCGTGACGGTCCAGATCGAGTCCGAGGCGGCGGTCGCCGCGGTGGAAGAAATCCTGGCGGTCGACGGCGTGAACGCGGTTTTCGTCGGACCGTCCGACCTCGCTGCCTCCATGGGGCTGCTCGGCGAGCAGGAGCACCCGAAGGTGCGGGCCGCCGTCGAACACTGCCTCGGAGCCGCCAAAGCGGCCGGCAAGCCCGCCGGCGTCAACGCCTTCAACGAGGCGACGGCGAAGGGATACCTCGACGCCGGAGCCTCCTTCGTGCTGGTCGGCGCCGACGTCGCGATGCTGGCCCGGGGCTCAGAGGCTCTCGCCGCGAAGTTCGTGCCAGCGGAGTCCGGCGAAGGGGAACCCGAAAGCTACTGAGCCTCTACCCGATGATCGGCCGCTCCTCCGGCAGCCTGAACAACCGGGGGTGCGAGGACAGGGCCAGCGACGAGGCGATGGTCACCGAGCCGAGGCGGCCGGTGAACATGAGGACCATCAGCACCCATTGGGCGCCGGCCGGCAGGTGGTAGGTGATGCCGGTGCTGACGCCCACGGTGCCGAAGGCCGAGATGGCTTCGAAGAGCACCTTTTCCAGGCTGTAGTCCGTCAGTATGAGCAGCAGCATGGTGCCGCCTATCACCGCCGCGACGCCGAGCAGGGCCACGGTCAGCGCCTGCCGCTGCACGGTGGGGCTGATGGAGCGGTGGGCGATAGTCACCTGCTCCCGGCCCCGGATCTCGTTCCAGATGGCGAAGCCGAGGACCAGGAAGGTGGTGATCTTGATGCCGCCGGCGGTTCCGGCGCTGCCGCCGCCGATGAACATCAGGATGTCGGTGGCCATCAGGGTGTCCGACGACGCCGCCCCGTAGTCGATGCTGTTGAAGCCGGCCGTGCGCGGGAAGACGCTGCCCGCGAAGGCTCCCAGGACCTTGCCGCCGGTGCTGAGCGGCCCCAGGGTTTCCGGCCGGTTCCACTCGAAGGCCGCGAACGCCACGAATCCGAGCAGCAGGAGCGCCAGGGTGCCGAAGACCGTCAAGCGAAGGTGCACGGTCCAGTCCTTGAACCGGATGCCCCTGAAAAGCTGGATGATCACGGGGAAGCCGAGGCCGCCGGCGATCACGGCCAGGCAGAGCGGCACGATGATCCAGGGGTCTTCGGCGAAGCCCATCAGGTTGTTGCTGTACAGCGCGAAGCCTGCGTTGTTGAACGCGGACACCGCATGAAAGACGCCGTGCCAGACGGCGATGCCCGGGTTCTGGTCGTAGGCCAGCCAGAACCGGACGGCAAGGACGGCGGCTGTGGCTCCTTCGACCGTGAGCATGATCCGCGCGACGCGGAACAGCACCGAACGGACATCGCCGAAATTCAGGGTGTGGGTCTCGGACTGCGCCACCAACTGCCCGCGCAACCCCAGGCTCTTCCGCACCACCAGGGCCAGCAGGGTGGCGAGCGTCATGATCCCGAAGCCGCCCACCTGGATGAGGGCCAGGATCACCGCATGCCCGAACGGCGTCCAATACGTGGCAGTGTCCACCGTGGCCAAGCCGGTGACGCAGACGGCGGAGACCGCTGTGAAGAGGGGAGCAAGGCCCGGGTCGGCACTTGGGTCCGTCCGGGCAAACGGCAGCATCAGCAGGGCGGCACCGGCCAGGATCACCAGCAGGAACGCCAGCGGCAGGGATCGCACGGGGTGCAGGAGCGCCCGCGCGATGGCGCTTTCTTTCTTCTCCCGGGGGACCTCGTCCGGTGCGGCTTGTTCGCGCAACGGGGCCTCCCGGAAACGCCCGGATGCCGGCTTCCGTACTGTCGACATCGGCGCTTCCCTCCGTTGGGCCTTCAGCGCAGGTGCCTGTCCGGCGCCCGGCGCTCAGGAGCGTAGCACCCTCAGCAACGGAGGGAGCCGGGTTTTAACGAAACCTTTACGCCTCTTTCCGGGCCATGTACCACTCGGTGAACTCGGAAGCCCTGCCGTCCGGTGCGAAGCGGATCACCCAGAGGTTGTCGTAGGTGGGCTGGCCGTTGAAGTAGGTGGTGAGGCCCTGGACGAATGCCAGGTTGCCGTCCTGCCCCAGGAGCGTCCACTCGAAGGCCCAGGCTTTCGGCATGTCTCCGGCGTCGATCCAGCCGTCCACGATCTCGATGTGCCCGCGCCACGGCGAATCTGTGTCCGGCCGGGTGGAGTAGACGGCATCCTCGGTGAACAGGGCCTTGATGTCATCGGGGTCGTTCGAGGTCCAGGCGGCGATGTACTTGTCCATCCAGGCGTTGACGTCGTTCATGCTTACGTTCTACGCCCCGCCCGGACGGCCATCAAGGGTCCTGCACGGCCATCAAGGCCTCAGTCTCCGCTGCCCGAGTAGCGGTCCAGCCAGCGGCGGGCCTGCCCGGCGATGCGGCGCTTCTGCGTCGCCAGCTTGTCCGCGGCCTCGGCGGCGCGCGATGCGCGGCGGGCGTCCTGCTCCGCCGTCGCCAGTTCCTCCTCCAGGGAGGCGAGCCGTTCGCGGGTCTCCTTGAGCGCCGCCTGGAGTTCCCGACGCCGGTGCGTCGCCTCCGCCAGCGACCCTTCCGCCTCCGCGAGCTCGGCTTCCGCCTGGGCGGCGGCGCGCTCTGCGTCCTCGGCTTTGGCCCGCAGGCTTTCGCGGGCGCCGGTGTCGCCGTCGTCGGCTTCCACGCGCGGGGCGGCCGGAGCGGCAGGCACGGCGCTGCCTTCAACAGCGACGGCGCCCGACAGGTCCACGGCGTCCACACCGTCGCCCGACAAGCTCCGCACCAGCAGGCCGCTCCTGACAGCCGCGGCCGCACCCATGTCACCCAGGGCGGCGCGCAATGTCCCGGTGACCTCGCTCGCCGCTGCGCTGCTCAGCCGCACGCCGAGACCGGCGGCGATGTCATCGGCCTTCCCGACGGCGGCGGCGAGCAGGTGGGGTCGTTGCTGCCCGAGCTCCCGCAACTTTGCCGGGTCCAGGTTCGTTTGGGCGTCGCGCAGTTTGGCACCGAGCCCGAGCAGTTCTTCCAGCTCGGCGGCGCCGCTGCGGGCCAGCATGTTCACCGCCCAAGCGGCCGCCGAGGGCTTCGGCAACCGGCCGATCAGTGCCGCCAGCCCGGCGTCGCCGGAGCCTTTCGCCTCCTTAGCCCGCGCTCCGCGGGCGGCGATGAACTCGGCGGGCAGCAGCGCATACAGTTCCGCGGCCACCGTGCTCAGCTCCATGCGGGCATCTTAGCGGCACGGACTGACGGCGGGAACGACGCCGGCGGTTCAGCCGTGGTGGAGGGTTCAGTCCTGCTGGAGGGTCTGGGTCAGGTGGTGGGCCGGGATCCGGTCACGTTCGTAAGTGATTTCCGTGTAGCCGTGCGGCTCCGGGGTGCCGTCCTCGCCGAGGTTCACGAAGACGATCTCCTCGATGGTCAGGATGCTGCGGCGGGTGATCATGTTCCGCACCTCGGCGCGCATGGTCAACGAGGTTCGGCCGAAGCGCGTGGCGGTGATGCCCAGCTCGATCAGGTCGCCCTGCACGGCCGAGCTCACGAAGTTGATCTCGGAGATGTACTTGGTGACCGCCCGGCCGTTGCCCAGCTGGAGGATTGCGTAAATCGCCGCTTCCTCGTCGATCCATTTCAGCAGGCTTCCGCCGAACAGGGTGCCGTTGGCATTCAGGTCCTCCGGGCGCACCCATTTGCGGGTCCGGAACGTGATGTCTGCTTTTTCCATAGGGCGAGATTAGCCGAGCCGGCACCCGAGCCGTATGCCCTAAGCCATGGTTTGCGCGACTCCGTAACATGGATGGGGTGCACCCGGTCGCGTGTACCAGACGCCCCAGCTCAAGCGTCAGCGGCTTCACCGGGAACGCTGGAGGAAACCCATGGCAATCGATAAGTCCCACGCCGGCCCCCGGGTGGCCGCGCCGTCGTCCGGCCGGGAGTCCTGATGCCTCCGCTGAACGTCGTCCTGGGCGCGTGGACAATGAACTGGCCTGCGCTGGTCATCCTTGTTGCCGCCGCAACCGCCTATTCGAGGGGCCTGTTGGTCGCAAGGCGCCGGGCGGTCCGCTGGCCCTTGTGGAATTCGATTGCTTTCTTTGGCCTCGGCCTGGGCAGCTTTGCCGCTCTGAGCTTCGGGTTCCCCGGCACGTACAGCCACGAGCTGCGGTGGGCGTTCACACTCAAGGTCACGTCGTACCTGTTCGTGGTTCCGCTGCTCCTGGGGCTCGGCAAACCGCTGACCCTGGCAAGGCAAACCCTCGGGCCCACCGGCGCGGCGCGGTTGGAAGCCGTCCTGGGACATCGGCTGGTCCGCATGCTCAGCAACACCGTCGTGGCGGCCCTCTTGGGCCTTGCGATGTTCACGGCGTTCCTGACCCCGCTCTTCTACGCGCTCCGGACCAACCCCGCGGCCGACATCATCCTGACGTTGCTCGTGCCCGTCATGGGGCTCCTCATGACGGTCCCCATCATGGAAGACGGCGCGGGACGGACCGGATCGCTGATCGTGGTCGAGTTCATTTTCGTCTTCATCGAACTGCTCGCCGACGCCGTGCCCGGGGTGTTGATGCGGCTGAGTCCCGGAATCCTCGATGGCGCCGCCGCAGCTTCGGGCGGCCACGCGGCCTGGTTCCCGGCACCCCTGCGGGATCAGCAGCTCGCCGGAGACCTGATGTGGTTCCTCGCGGAGATCGTGGACCTTCCGCTCATCATCCTGATGTTCGTCCGCTTCTCCCGCAGCGACAAGCACGAGGCCAGAAGCTTCGACGAGCTCAGCGATGATGAAATCGAGGCCCTGAACCGGGCCCACTTGGGGCAAGGCCGCCGCGGGTAGGCTGGCCAGCGGCTTGGGCCCGGCGGATCCTCAGGCCATAGCCGTGTGCGCGGCGCTGTGGGAATCGAGGGCCTTCGAATAGCACTGGGACTCGCTCAGACCGATGTAGGGCCCGAAATTGGGGACCGGCGCGAAGCCCGAGCTCTCGTAGAAACTGCGCCCGTCCGTCTGCGCCGAGCCGGCCTCCGCCGTGATCACCTGGAACCCGCGCGAATGCGCCAGGGCTTCCAAGCTGGCCAGGATGGAACTGGCTACCCTGGACCCCCGTGCGTAGGGCACGACGTACAGGCGCTTGATCTCCACGGTGCGGTCGTCCACGATCCGCAGCCCGCCGCAGCCCAGCGGCTGTCCGGAACACTTCTCGTACGCCACCACGAAGACCGCTGTATCGGCCTCCGACGGCGCCGGCCCGGGTTCGTGGTCGGACGTGCCGAAACGGGAATCCAGTTCAGACTGCTGGGCCGCGCGGAGGTCTGCGCCCACGGGGTTCGCCCAGCTGACCTGACGGATGTTGAGCCGCGGGTTGGTCTGCATCGCTACCTCTTTCGCCGGAGGGGTTATGCAAATCAAGCCTAGGGAGCAGCGGTTACCGCCGTGTTTCCTGTGCGTAAGGGTCCGGAGAACTGCCGGTGGACCGGATTTGGTGAGGCTTGGCGGGTGCCGGCGGAGCACCCGCTAGACGGCTTCGCCGGTGGGGTCCTCCGCCGTCGGATCGGCCAGGGCGCGGCCGCCCACGGGGATGCTGTCCCAATGCAGGACGCTCCAGCCCGAGTCCGGATCGCCCTCGAGCACCACGATTCCGGTGTTGGGCAGCTGATGTGTTTCGGCGAAGAGGGTGTCGATGTCCTCGGCACGGCGTCCCGCCCAGCAGCGGATGGCGGCGCCGTGGCTGACGATCGCTGCTGTCGCATGACCGGCGGCGGCCACCTTGTTCACGGAGGCGTCGAAGCGTTCGAAGAAGTCGTGGCCGGTGAACGCGCCCGGCATGCGGACGTCCAGATTGCCGTCGCTCCAGGTGAAGACGGTGCCCATGTACCGCATATGCGATTCGTGGTCCGTCTTCTTCTCCAGGGACCCGGCTTCGATCTCGTGGACGCCGTCCAGGACCTCCGGTGCCAGGCCGAGCGCCTGGGCCAGAGGTGCGGCAGTGAATTGGGTCCGCAGCAGGGTCGAGGTGTAGATGGCCTCGATGGCTTCATCCGCCAGGGCGTCGGGAAGTGCCGCGGCCTGGCGCTCCCCGAGTTGGGTCAGCCCGGGGCCGGGGAACGCGGTGTCCAGTTGGCCCAGGACGTTGCCGGGAGTCTGGCCGTGGCGGATAAGCAGAAGCCTCATGGTGGCACCTTACTAGCCGGGCCCGACATCCAGACGGAAGACAGGAGCCATGGCCGGGACGGGCCGGACGTCCATCCAAAAGGAAACGACGGCGGCGGGCCGGGACGCCCGAGAGTGAGGCTGTGTCCCGGCCCGCCGCCGTCGTGAAGCTGTACGGATGCCGCCTGCGCGGCGTCCGTCCCTTGTCCTACTTGAGGTGGTCCACCAGTTCGTCCGCGATGCCGGTGTAACCGCCCGGGGTGAGCGCCAGGAGGCGGGCTTCGGCCTCGGCGGAAAGGCCCAGGCCGGAGACGAACTCCTGCATGCGGGCGGCGTCCACGCGGTGTCCGCGGGTGAGGTCCTTCAGGCGCTCGTAGGGGTTTTCCATGCCCTCGACGCCGGCGATTGCCTCGGCGCGCATCACCATCTGGATGGCTTCGCCCAGGACTTCCCAGTTGGTGTCGAGATCGCCGGCGAGGACCTCCCCGGCGACGGCGAGGGCCTTCAGGCCCTTCGCGACGTTCGAAATGGCCAGCAGGGAGTGGCCGAATGCCACGCCGATGTTGCGCTGCGAGGAGGAGTCCGTGAGGTCGCGCTGCCAGCGGGAGGTCACCAGGGTGGCGGCGAGGGTATCCAGCAGGCCGTTGGAGATTTCCAGGTTCGCCTCGGCGTTTTCGAAGCGGATCGGGTTGACCTTGTGCGGCATGGTGGACGAACCCGTGGCGCCGGCGACCGGAATCTGGCGGAAGTAGCCGATGGAGATGTAGCTCCAGATGTCCGTGCAGACGTTGTGCAGGATCCGGTTGAAGCGGGCGACGTCGGAGTACAGCTCGGCCTGCCAGTCGTGGCTTTCGATCTGCGTGGTCAGAGGGTTCCAGGTGAGGCCCAGGCCCTCGACGAAGGACTTGGACACGGACTGCCAGTCGGCGCCCGGAACGGATGCGACATGCGCGGCGTAGGTGCCGGTGGCGCCGTTGATCTTGCCCAGGTATTCGGTCTTGGCGATGCGGTCCAGCTGGCGGCTGAGACGGTACGCGATCACCGCCAGTTCCTTGCCCAGCGTGGTGGGCGTGGCCGGCTGTCCGTGGGTGCGCGAAAGCATGGGCACGGCGCGGTTTTCCTCGGCCATGGCTTCGATCTGTTGCACCAGCGCACGGGCGGTCGGCAGCCACACGTCTTCCACGGCACCCTTGACGCCCAGGGCGTACGAAAGGTTATTGATGTCCTCGGACGTGCAGCCGAAGTGCACCATCGCGGTCAGGTTCTCGATGCCGATGGCGGGGAGGCGGCGGCTGATGTAGTACTCGACGGCCTTGACGTCATGCACGGTGACGGCTTCGATCTCGGCCAGTTCGGCCACGGCGGCGGCGTCGAACTCGGTGACGATACCGCGCAGCTTGTCCTGCTGTTCGGCGGTCAGGGGGCCTGCGCCGGGCAGCACGCTGTTGCTGGTCAGGTGGATGAGCCATTCGACCTCGACGGCCACGCGGTCGCGGTTCAGCGCGGCCTCGGACAGGTAATCGACCAGCGGTGCGATGGCGGACTGGTAACGGCCGTCCAGGGGGCCGAGGGCAATCTGCTCCGGCGACGCGGCGAGGGCCAGGCGTCCGGAGGGCGTACGGGTAACAGCGGCGGCGGTTTCAGGCATGGGCCAATTCTTTCATGAACTGCGGCAGGCGCCTTAAGCGGACCTTTCTATGTGAATACTGCGATGGCCTGTCCTCCACAGCGGCCTTGCAGGCCGGTTGTCCACATAGCGCCCGACGGCGGTTCCGCGCCGCGGGTGCGCACCGTAGCTTCGGTGCATCAGGGCGGACAGCCCGGTGTCCGTACCGGGTTGGGAGACAGGAGCTGAACATGGGCAACACGTTGTTTGCGGCGGAAACCTCGTTTGATCCGGGGCAATGGACCCGGCAGGGCATCGACGCCCGGCAACTCGCCACCCGGATGGACCGGTGTGCGGATGAAGCCGATGCCGCGTTGTCGCAGCTGGGCCAGGTGCAGATGAAGCAATGGCAGTCGCCGGCGGGCCGGGCCTACCGGAATGTCGTCGCCACCCACCTGGTCGAGCTGCGGAGGGCGCGCGACGCTTTGCGGTGGGCCTCCGTCACCGTGCTCCAGGAGGCCGCGAGGACGTCGCCTGCAGGGCCGCGTTTCTGATGGCCGGCGTGCGGATGCAGGACGGCGGTCTTGGGCCCGTTGCCCCTCCGGAGGATGAGGTACTGAAGGTCCGCGGCGGGGTGGGTGGAATCAGTTTCCAGTTCGAGGAACTCCTGGCCGGAGCCAATGCCCTGGACGGCGTGGTCCGGGTGCTGGATACCGTTGTCCAGGAAGCCGACGCCGTCCGCCGGGATCTTTTCCTTTCGGAACTAAGCACGTTGACCACCGGCGGCCAGGCAATCGTCACCGTCGGCGACGGTGTTCAGGCCGCTTCACGCATCCGTGACGCGATCCGGGCAACCGCTGAGCAGGTCCGGGCGAGCCATCGCGAGTACGAGTTCACGGAGTCATGGAACGCGATCGCTACGCGCGTGGGCCTGCTGCACCCGCCCCTCCTGGAAGCCAACATGCTGTTCGTCGGGGCAAAGCCAGGAACCCACCATGGAGACCGGGACCGCGTGGAACATCTAGTGGCGCAGCTTCCCCTCATTGTGGGATCCCTTTCGCTGCCTGTCGCCTTTCTCGCACCGGTGACCGCCGCCGTGGTGGGCCAGACGGACGTCCGGGCCATCCTCCGGACCATCGTGGCCATGCCCGGATTGGCGTACCTGAAACCGCGGCCCGTCGCAGTGCAAAAGGTGGAAACCACGGAGGAAAACGTAGATCTTTCCCTTGCGGCCCTATTGCACCGGACCGAGGATTTGCACGGCAAGGGGCAGGGGGAAATCGCCGTCATCAAAGTGGAGCGCCCCGACAAAGGGGTCGCCTGGGTGGTGCTCATTCCCGGCACCCAAAAGGGTGAGCCGCCGGGCGGAAGCAACCCCAATGACGAAGGCGGCATCGTCGACGCCCTCGGCTACGACTCCGCCTACCTGACCCCTGCCATCCAGGAGGCGCTGCGCGAGGCAGGCGCCGAAGCCGGGCAACAAGTCGTGGCGGTCGGACACAGCCAGGGCGGTGTCCACGCGATGAACCTCGCGGCCAACAAGGCCTTCCTGGCCGAATACGACCTCAAATACGTTCTCACCGCAGGATCCCCGGTCGGCGGCGTGAACCCTGAGGCCGGGGTCAGCAGCCTGCACCTGGAGCACACCCAAGACCTGGTTCCGGGCTACGACGGCGTCCCGAACGCCGACACGAAGGACCGGGTGACGGTGACGCTCGACAACTTTGTAGAAACTCCGGCGGGTGAAGATCCCGGCCTCGGCCCGGGGCACCGCTTGGAGACCTACGCGGAGGGAGCGGAACGGGTCGCCGTGAGCCGCGATCCGTCCTTGGTGGCGTCCGCAGCCGTCCTGGCGGGCGCGCTCGGGACGGCCGGGCGCACCACCCAGGCCTCCGCCAAGGTGACGAGGTTCAAGCTCACCCGCGAGGCAGCCCCCGTGCCGACGCCAAAACCCGTTCCGAGGAAACCGCTCCAAGGCGGGTTGGCGTTGAGGTTCTGAATCCGGTTAGCGGCGGTGGGTACCGGGGATCCGGTTGGCCACCATCGAAATGACGCTGATGATGATCGCTGCCAGGATCGCCGTCCAGAAGAAGGAGTCGATGGTCAGGTGCACCGGTGTGTAGCTGCTCAGCCAGGCGGTGAGGTAGAGCATTGCCGCATTGATGATGATCGTGAAAAGACCCAAGGTCAGGATGGTGATCGGCAGGGACAGCAGCTTCACGAGGGGGCGGACGAAGGCGTTGACCACCCCAAATATCAGGCCGATGAACAAGTAGGCGAGGACGATTCCCAGGGTCTCCGCGCCCTGGGTGATACCGGCGTTGTTCACGGCATTGTTGGTGGCCGTCGTTGAAATATCCAGGCCGGGAAGAATCCAGCTGGCCACCCCGAGGGCCAGGCCGTTGATCAGGACACGGACGATGAATGCACCCATGGGCCCATGCTTTCACACAGTGCGCGAAAGAGTGTCCACGCAGGCCCGAAAATGCCGACCAGTAGGCTTGGAACCATGACTTCTTCTGACATGGCACAGGAGGGCGTCCGGCCCCGCCCGGTGGTCGACAGCCTTCCCAAATACGCCGCCGGAAAACCGCCTGCGGCGGTTGAGGGGTTGACCAGCTACAAGCTGTCCTCGAATGAGAACCCTCTGCCTCCGATTCCTGCGGTGTTGGAGGCAATTGCCGATCAGAGCGACATCAACCGCTACCCTGATCCCCTCGCCACCAAGCTTCGGACCGCGCTCGCGGACTTCCTCGGAGTCCCGGCAGACGACGTCGTCACCGGCGCCGGGAGCCTTGGCGCTCTGAACCAGATCCTTGCCGCCTTCGCGGGGCAGAACGCCGATGGCAAGGCCGACGAAGTGATTTACGCCTGGCGCTCCTTCGAGGCCTACCCCATCTGCGTTGGACTGGCCGGGGCGGAAGGCGTCAGGATTCCGCTGCTGTCCGACGGCCGGCACGATCTCGACGCCATGGCCGCTGCCGTGACGGTGCGGACGAAGGTCATCCTGCTCTGCACGCCGAACAACCCCACCGGGCCCACCCTCACCGCGGAGGAAACGGAGCGCTTCATCCAGGCCGTCCCCGCCGGCATCGTGGTCGTCATTGACGAGGCCTACCAGGAGTTCGTGCGCGACGGGGACGCGGTGGACGCCATCAAGCTGTACCGGAAGTATCCGAACGTCGTTGTCCTGCGTACTTTCTCCAAGGCACACGGCCTTGCCGGGCTCCGGGTGGGCTACAGCGTGGCAGGGCCGGAAATCACCCAGCACCTCTGTGTCGCCGCTACACCGTTCGCGGTCTCGCAGATCGCCGAACGCGCTGCCGTCACCTCTCTGGCACACTTCGACGAGGTGGTGGAACGTGTGCAGGGCCTCGTCGACGAACGAGAACGCGTTGTCGCCGGCCTGCGGGAGCTCGGTTGGTTTGTCCCGGAAGCGCAGGGGAACTTCGTCTGGCTGAACCTGGGGGAGCACAGCGCAGGGTTCGCGGAGCTTGCCGGGGAACATGGTTTGTCTGTCCGCGCCTTCGCGAATGAAGGCGTCCGGGTGAGCATCGGAGAGGTCGAAGCGAACACTCGGTTCCTGGAACTGTGTGCCGGGTATACAAATGCGCCGCGCCCTTTGTAGGGGTTAACAAATGTCCTTGCGTCCCTTACTGAGGATAAAGTTAGGGACGCAAGCCAAATATTCCATTTGGGGAATACATTCCCCAAATGGAATATATCAGCGAAAAATGCTCAGCGTCGGCTGCGGCATGGCAAAGGAGACGGAATGGGCTCAACCCAATTGCCCACCCCCCGGATCAACGGGACCGGACAGCAGTTCCTTGAGGGGGCGGAGTCCGGCGACCCCGCAACGGGGATGGTCCAATTGCTCGGGCCGGACGGAACGCTAGGCACGGATCCCGTGTTTTCGGACTACGCCAAGCGCTTGGAACCGGAACAGCTTCGCGGTTTCTACGCGGACATGGCCAAAATCCGCCGTTTCGACCAGGAAGCCACCGCCCTGCAGCGCCAGGGTGAACTGGCCCTGTGGGTCCCCCTCACGGGCCAGGAAGCCGCGCAGATCGGCTCCGGCCGGGCCAGCCAGCCGCAGGACTACATCTTCCCCACCTACCGGGAGCACGGCGTCGCCCTGACCCGGAACGTCGATCTCGCGGAGCTGCTGAAGCTCTTCCGCGGCATCTCCAACGGCGGCTGGGACCCGAACGAGAACAACTTCCACCTGTACACGCTGGTGCTCGCTGCCCAGATGCCGCATTCCGTGGGCTACGCCATGGGCATCCAGCGGGACCAGAAGCTCGCCGAAGCGGCCGGATCCAACGATCCCAAGGCTGCGGTGCTGGCCTACTTCGGCGACGGCGCCAGCTCCGAGGGCGACGTCCACGAGTCCATGGTGTTCGCGGCTTCGTACGACGCCCCGGTGGTCTTCTTCTGCCAGAACAACCACTGGGCCATCTCGGTTCCCACCGAGGTCCAGACCAAGATTCCGCTTTTCAACCGGGCCAAGGGCTACGGCTTCCCGGGCATCCGGGTTGACGGCAACGACGTCATCGCCGTCCACGCCGTCACGGAATGGGCGCTTGAGCACGCACGCGAGGGCCGCGGCCCCGTGCTGATCGAAGCCCACACCTACCGGGTCGGTGCCCACACCACGGCCGATGACCCCACCAAGTACCGTGAGTCGGCCGAAGAAGCCGAGTGGCGCGGCAAGGACCCGCTGGAGCGCCTGGAGAAGTACCTGCGCGCCGAGGGCCTGGCCGACGATGCCTTCTTCGAGCAGGTCAAGCAGGACGGGAACGACCTCGCCGCGTACGTCCGCAGAACCGCCGTGGCCCTGCAGGCTCCCGACATCCACGACGCCTTCGCCGGGGTCTACGCCGAACCGCACCCCCTGGTTGCGGAAGAACAGGCTTGGTTTACCGAATACGAGGCAGGATTCGAACGCGAAGAGGAGGCCGGTCACTGATGGCCACCATGACCGTTGCCAAGGCCATCAACGAAGGCCTCCGCGCAACCCTCAACAACAACGCCAAGTCCCTGCTCATGGGCGAGGACATCGGCGCCCTCGGCGGCGTCTACCGCGTCACTGACGGCCTCCTCAAGGACTTCGGCCCGGATCGCGTGGTGGACAGCCCGCTCGCCGAATCCGGAATCGTCGGCACCGCGATCGGCCTGGCCTTGCGCGGCTACCGCCCCATCTGCGAGATCCAGTTCGACGGCTTCGTCTTCCCGGCGTTCAACCAGATCACCACCCAGCTGGCCAAGATGCACTTCCGCAGCAGCGGCAAGCTGACCGTACCCGTGGTCATCCGCATCCCGTACGGCGGCGGCATCGGCTCGATCGAGCACCACTCCGAATCCCCGGAAGCCCTCTTCGCGCACACCGCCGGCCTGCGGATCATCACCCCCTCCAACGCCCACGACGCCTACTGGATGATCCAGCAGGCCGTCGAATGCGCGGACCCCGTGATCTTCTTCGAACCCAAGCGCCGCTACTGGCTCAAGGGCGAGGTCGACACCGAGAACCCGGGACCGGCGTCGGACCCGTTCAAGGCGCACGTCCTGCGCGAAGGCAGTGACGCCACCATCGTGGCGTACGGCCCGCTGGTGCCGGTGGCTCTCGCGGCCGCCGCCGCGGCAGCCGAAGACGGGCACAGCATCGAGGTCATCGACCTGCGCTCGATCTCGCCGATCGACTTCGACACGGTCGAGGCCTCCGTGCGCAAGACCGGACGCCTGATCGTGGCCCACGAAGCCCCCACCTTCGGCGGCATCGGCGGCGAAATCGCGGCCCGGATCAGCGAACGCGCGTTCCTGCACCTCGAAGCCCCCGTCATCCGCGTGGGAGGCTTCCACATGCCCTACCCCGTGGCCAAGGTCGAGGAGGACTACTTGCCGGACATCGACAAGATCCTCGAAGCCCTGGACCGTTCGCTGGCCTACTAGCCGCTCCTGCCTGCGCCGCGCCCTCCCGGGCCGCCTGCTGAATCGTAAGGACCGAAGTGACTGTAAAGAAATTCAACCTCCCGGATGTCGGCGAGGGCCTGACCGAGGCCGAGATCGTCTCCTGGAAGGTCAAGCCGGGCGACGCCGTGGCCATCAACGATGTGATCTGCGAGATCGAGACGGCCAAGTCCCTCGTCGAGCTGCCGTCGCCGTACGCCGGCACGGTGTCCGAGCTCCTCGTGGCCGAGGGCATCACGGTGGAGGTCGGGACGCCCATCATCGGCATTTCCGACGGCGCCGCCGCGCCCGCCGGTGAGGCACCCGCCCCGGCGGCTCCCGCCGTCGAGCCCTCAGCAGTTGAGTCGCCGATGTACGGCAAGCTGCCCGAAGACACGCCCGACGCCGGAACCTCCGACGGCGGCCCGGCCGCCGGTCCGCTGGTCGGCTCCGGTCCGAAGGCCGACGCCGTCAAGCGGCGCCCGCGCCGGAACGCCCCCTCGGCGCCTGTGCAGTCCGCCGCGGTTCCGACAGCGCCGGCGGCTCCCGCCGTCGTCGAGACCCCCGTGCAGCCAGCCCTGGCTCCTGCCCCAGCCCCCGCAGCTCCGGCTGAACCAGCCCAGGAGCCTGCCGCCGCAGGCCGTGGCGGGGCCTTGGGCGCGACGGTCAGCGACATCGTCAGCCGTGTCCTGGCCAAGCCGCCGGTGCGGAAGATCGCCCGCGACCTCGGCATCGACCTTGCCGACGTCACCGCCACCGGCGCCCGCGGCGAGGTAACCCGCGAGGACCTGGTCAGCTACCAGGCCCAGCGCGATGCCGAACTGGACCAGGCCGATTCCTTCTGGGGTGCTTCCCGCAAGCCGCAGGACCAGCGCGTGGAGCGGATCCCGGTCAAGGGTGTCCGCAAGGCCACCGCCAAGGCCATGGTGGACTCCGCGTTCACCGCTCCGCACGTGAGCATCTTCGTGGATGTCGACGCCAGCCGCACCATGGAATTCGTCAAGCGGCTGAAGGCCTCCCGCGACTTCGAAGGCATCAAGGTGTCGCCGCTGCTGATCCTCGCGAAGGCCGTCATCTGGGCCGCAGCCCGCAACCCCAGCGTCAACGCCAGCTGGGTGGAGGACGCGGACGGCAAGGGCGGCGCCGAAATCCAGGTCAAGCACTTCATGAACCTGGGCATCGCGGCCGCCACCCCCCGTGGGCTGATGGTGCCGAACATCAAGGACGCCCAGGACCTGTCCCTCAAGGAACTCGCCCTGGCGCTGAACGAGCTCGCCACCACGGCGCGTGCCGGCAAGACCCAGCCCGCGCAGATGCAGGGCGGCACCCTCACCATCACCAACATCGGCGCCCTGGGCATCGACACCGGAACGCCCATCATCAACCCGGGCGAGGTGGCAATCGTCGCCTTCGGCACCATCAAGCAGAAGCCCTGGGTGCTCGACGGCGAAGTCATCCCGCGCTGGATCACTACCCTGGGCGGGTCCTTCGACCACCGCGTAGTCGACGGCGACCTTTCCGCCCGTTTCATGGCCGACGTCGCCGCCATCCTCGAGGAGCCGGCGCTCCTGCTGGACTAGCCTGCCCTGCCGGACTAGCCTGCGGGTTCCGGCCGGCCGGCCCCGAAAGGGGCCGGCGGCTCCGGACCCTGAGGGTCCTTAAACGGCAAGAGCCCGACGGCGCTGACTGAAATGAATCAGTCCGGCGCGGTCGGGCTCTCTTGCGTTGCTGGGCTTACGCTGTCAGCGGGCCAGCGGAATCAGTACAGGGACGAGGAATAGGAGAGCTGGGCCAGCTGCTCATCGCTCATGTTGCCGGTCAGTGCGATGGACACGGCTGCGGCCAGGAGGCCGATGGCCAGCATCATTGCCGAACCCATGACCAGGGCGCGCCAGTCCGAACGCAGCACGCTGCGGAGGGTCTCCGGCATCTCGAGCAGCGGGGAAATGAGGTTCGGGGCGCTGTCCGTGGTTCCGTCGTTGAGGACGGCGACGACGCGGTCGTTGCTCCGGTCGAAACGCATGGAGGAGATGTGGTTACCGTGGCGGGCAAGGAGGATGTCGTGCCCGACGCGCTGGCGCTGCAGAGTAAGCAAGATGAGGTCCTGGAGGTCGTTTGTGATGGGCGGCTCGCGCCTTCGGGGGCCTTCCTCAATTTTATCGGCGGGGTCCTTGCCGAACGGCCGAAAACGGGGTGAGAACGCCCACCAGGCAGGGTGATTCCGGTCAAGGGTGGCAGTGTGGCGCGTCATACCTAAGCCGCGGCTGGACCCTCCCGCGGCAAAGAAAAGCCGGCCGGTTCCCCGGTTTTCACCAGGGAACCGGCCGGCTCCACGACCTGCGGCGGACCTGCCTTAGGCCGGTTCGTCCGTCTTGGCGATGTAGACGTCGCAGGGGGCGTTGTGTGCCACCGTGTTCGCCACGCTGCCCAGGATGCGGCCGAGGCCCTGCATGCGGCGGTTTCCGACCACGATCAGCTGGGCGTCAACGCGCTCGGCTTCCTTGATGAGGGCTTCGCCGGCCTTGCCGCGCACGGCCCCGAAGCTGGTCTGCAGCTGATCGGAGGCGAGCTCGCCTGCGATCGTGCGGGCGACCTTCTCCGCGGCGTCTGCATCGGAAAGGACCCACTTGTCGGCACCGCTTTCGACAATTTCAACGCGGTCACTTTCAAATGCGGTGACGACACGCAGCTCGGCTTCGAGGGCCGTTGCCAGCCGCCGGGCCGACTCCGCCGCCCGACGTGCCGTTTCGCTTCCGTCGACGCCGACGAGGACTACACCGCTCATAGATCTGCTCCTTTGCTGGACCTGTTTTCAATTGCTTCCGTAAGTACGTTCGAGAGTCTCCGGACGCCTTCGGCAATAGTATCGGGAGGCACGGCGCTGAACGCCAATCGCAGCTTGTTGGATGGACCGTCCGACGGCGTGAAGGCCGCCCCGGGAATGAACACGACGCCGGCATCGATCGCCTTCTGGAGCAGCGGATAAGTGTCCACCCCCTCGGGCAGCGTCACCCAGACGAAGAAGCCGCCGTCGGGACGCGTCCAGCTCAGGCCCTCGGGCATGTACTCGTCCAGGGCCGAGAGCAGGGCCGCGCAACGCTCCTGGTACAGCGCACGGTAGGTTTCGATCTGGCCGCGCCAGTCAAAATCGCGCAGGTAGGCCGAGATGAGCATCTGGTTGAGGGTCGGCGGGCACAGGGTCACGGCTTCGGAAGCCAGATAGAAGCGCCGCTGCAGGTGCTCCGGAACGAGGGCCCAGCCGATGCGCAGGCCGGGGGCGAAGATCTTCGAGAAGGACCCCATGTAGATGACGTCGTGGGCGTTGGAGGCCCGCATCGGCGCGAGCGGCTTGCCGTCGAAGCGCAGCAGTCCGTAGGGGTTGTCTTCGAGGACAAGAATATTCGCCTTGCGGCATATATCGACGATCCGCTGGCGGCGCTCGGCGGCGAGGGTGATCCCGGAGGGGTTGTTGAAATTGGGGATCGTGTAGAGGAACTTGATGTTCTTGCCCTGGGCCTGCAGCTCTGAGATCCGGGATTCGAGGATTTCCGGGACGAGGCCGTCGCCGTCCATGCCCACGGTTTCGACCTGGACCTGGTAGGCCTCGAAGGTGTTCAGGGCGCCCACGTAGGTGGGGTTTTCCACGAGGACCACGTCGCCCGGATCGCAGAAGACCTTGGTGGCGACATCCTGGGCGGACTGGGAGCCTGCCGTGATGACCACATTCTCCGGCCGCGCATCGGTGATGCCTTCGGCCGCCATGATTTCGCAGATCTGGGTGCGCAGTTCCTCGGTGCCCTGGCCGCCGCCGTACTGCAGAGCCGTCATGCCTTCCGTGGCGATGATCTGCGCTGCGGTCTGGCCCAGCTTTTCCAGGGGCAGGGACTGAAGGTAGGGGTTTCCGCCGGCAAGGGACACTAGGCCCGGTCGCATCGAGATGTCGAAGACGTCCCGTACGGCTGACTGCTTGATGTTGGCGGCGCGCTCCGAGAAGAGTTCCTCGTGGCGGTGGGCGGCGGTGGCAGCCCTCTCGATGGCATCGATCGCTTCGGCGGGCAGCTCCGGCCCGGCGTCCAGTGTTTCGTGGGTCACAGTGAACAGGATACCCCCCGAAGTTGCCAAATGGGCAACAGATGTTTTTCTGACCACTCTCTTCGTGTGCGAACTGGCAGCAGCCGCCCTTTGCCGGCGGCTTAAGGGGCATGTGCTGCCAGTTCGCGCGGGAGCCGGCAGCAAAATGCCCGACGCCGGTGTGAATGTCGGTGCCCCGGCGTAGCTTTGGCACGAGGCAAGGTTGAGGGCGGGGCGGCTTGATGGCCGATGCATGGCGGACAAGGTTCAGGATGGTGGTCTGGTGCAACGAAGCGTGCAGTTCTGGCGGATCGACCAGGTGAACGGCGAGGGGCTGTTCGGGCCCTTTCCCGCGCGCCGGGTGGCCGAGGTGCTGCGGGAGGCGGAGGACGACGGCGTCGACCGCCACTTCCGTTGCGCTGACGGGACCGACCTGCTCGCCCAGGCGGCCGCCGTCGCGCCCGTTCCGGTGCTGCTGTTGGACCGGGTGCGCGGCGGGAACCTGCCGAGCGTGGGGGACCGGGCGGGCCGCCGGAAAGCGCTGCCGCTCGACGCCGGCGAGCACCTCCTGGAGACCACGTACTTCGCCTTCCTGAAGCGGAATGTCGTGGCGGTGCTGGGCAGTGGAAACGGCCCGCGCGCCGCGCGGCTCGGGGAGTATCTCGGCGGGATGCTCGGGCTGGAGCCCGGTCTGGTTCCCGTAGTCCGCGAAGACGTCGAAGAGATCCTCGACCGGCTGGACATCAGCCGCTTCGAGTTCTCCTTGCCGGCTGGTCGTCTGTCCGGGAAGTTCATGGACGGCGAGTGGGCGGACATGCTGGACAGCGCGTCACGCCTGATGAATGAAGGCACGTTCCGGGTGTCCCTCAGCGTCGGGCGCAGCGGCAGCGCGCGGGACAAGCAACGCATCCGGGAGCGAATTCAGCACCTGATTGACGTGTTCCGGCGGGCAGGATCCATGGAGCAGTTCGACCACGTGGTGGCCGAGGGCAAGAACTCCATCAGCGGAGACCGGGAAGTGGTGGACCTGCTCAGGGAGCGGTTCATCTCCTACGTGGACGTCGACGCCGGGGTCTTCAACGACCCGGCCCGCGCCGCAGCCGAAGCCGTGGACATCCTGCGAAAGCAGGCACGTAACCACGAGGAATTCTTTGCCAGGACCCTGCCCGACGTGACGGGAACGCCGGACAATTCCGTGGTTCCGGCCCTGGCCTCGGCCATCGCAGTGGAGCCGGCGGAGAGGTCGACCGCGCCCGGGCCGGCCACAGCGGAGCGGTGGACCGCGGCCGGACCGGCCACGGCCGAGCGGCGGGTACTGGCGGGAGGTTCCAAGCGGTGAGCCTGTACAACGTCCAGATCAGCCACCCTCGCCGCGGCGCCGCGTGGCGCTGGTTCCTGCAGCATCCCCGCGCGGACGTGGTGTGGGCGGCAGCCGCGGTGGGCATCTGGCTTGCGGTGTCCGCTGTCTGGGCGCAGCCGTTCATGATCGAAGGTGTCGCCGAGAATTCGCGCCGCACCCTGTTCCAGACCCTGGCCACCCTGTCCGGCGCTGTGGCGGGCCTGATCCTCAGCAGCGTCTCCATGCTGGTGAACGTTCTGGGCAAAAAGGCGCCGCCGGGGCAGCGGGCCCTGCCCTTGGAGCGGCTGGCGCCGGACAGCCGGCGCCAGATCGGTGAGGCGTTCCTTTCGGTCATCCCGGTGTTGGCCGCGCTCCTGGTGGCCGCGCTGGCTGCAATCCTGCTGGAGGGCGACGGCGTCACCGGCGTCTGGCCCATTGAGGGGGTGGTGTTCGGGCTCGGCTTCGCCGCGGCGCTCGGGCTGGTTCGGATGGCCTGGGCCTTGCGGCGCCTGATCGCGATCGCCACGTCATGAGCCGATACCTCCGCGCCGCCGATCCGGGGCCTCGGGAGTGCCCCTGCTACCGCAGATCCAGGAACTCCGCCAAGGGGCGCCCGTTGATCCGGATGTCCGCCCGGGAGGCTCCGGTGGCTGCGATGGCGGTCTGGGTGAGTTGGGCGTCGATCCTGGGGCTGTCGCACACTCCGCCCTGACGCAGTTCGCCGCGGAGGTCCACCACAGCCGTGGTTCCGTCGAACCGCCCGGAAACGTACGTCAGGGTCGAAGCGGCGAGGGCGTTGTACAGGCCCGAGCCGGCTGGAACGGTGTCCGGGCCCAGCAGCCAGGTCATTGCGGTGTCCAAGGGATCCCGCGGTGTGGGCGCAGGGCCGTCGGATGGCTGGCCGTTCTGTGGCTGGCCGCCTTGTGTCTGGCCGTCTTGTGCCTGTCCCTCCGTGGCGGCACCAGAGCCTCCGGAGGGAGCGCCTCCTTCAGCGGAGCTTCCGGCCGCGGAACCGCCGGAAGCATCACCGCTGAGAGTTTGTCCCCGGGGGAGGCCTGAGCGCACGGCGACCAGGCTGTCGTTGCAGCCGAAGCGGGCGCCGCGGCTGCCGCCGTCGTCGATCGCCACGAGGTAGATGGCCGGTCCGGTTAGCAGCCCGGGATCGTCGGCCGCGCCGGAGCCGGAGCCCGGGCCCGTGTCCGCAGCAGTCGACCCGGGGGAAGACGGACCGGGACCTGAGGAGGGCGGAGCCGTGCCGGTCCCAGGCGTAGCCGGGAGCATATAGCCGTCCGCGCCAGGGGAGGTGGCCCCCGGCGCGGCGGTCTCGGTTGGCATTGGGGCGGCGGCCAGGCCAGTTGGTGCAGTGACCGCGGGGCTGACGGCCGGGACTGCCCCCGGAAGTGTCGGTCCGGGTGCGAGGCTTGCGGGATACGCGCAGCCGCCGAGCCCGGAAACCAGGCTGCAGGCGAACATCGCGCCGAAAGCCAAGCGGCCGGAAGCCAAGCGGCCGAAACCCGGGCCGCCAGCCAAGCGGCCGAAAGCCAAGCGGCCGAAACCCGGGCCGCCACGCGGGGAACCGGAGCGCCAACCGGACCATAAACCGGACCATGAGCCGAACGGCAGAACCCGGCGCCACGCGCCCGCTGACATGCCGCGCGCCGAAGCGGTCTTCGCGTCCGACGTCGAGCGCCTGAATCCGCGCATGCCCACCATGACCGCCCCCGAGCTACCCGGCGGCTCCCCGGGCATTGCCCGCGTTGCCGTCTCCTGCTTCAACCGTACGGCCGCCAAATTCGCCGCGAAATGCCGCCGCGGTGACGGTTCGGCATCAGCTCCGTCACGGATTGGTAGCGTGCCGACAGAGACGTAAAAGGCCCCGTCCGGCCCGGAAATCCGGGCGGAACGGGGCCGTGGCTAAGCCCTCAGCAGGGTTAGGCTGCGACCTCTTCTGCGACGGCGGTCAGCGGCTCGAAGATGCCCTTGATCTGGTCGACGATCTCGGCGTCGTCCTTCGGGTGCAGTTCGGCGAAGCGGATCATGGAGCCGGGGACGGCCAGCTTGACGTCTTCCAGCACCTTGGCGCCGGCGATGCCGACGGCCTTGCGGGCTTCGTCCTGTGCCCAGACGCCGCCGAACTGGCCGAAGGCGGTTCCGACGACGGCGGTGGGCTTGCCGGCGAGGGCGCCGGCGCCGTAGGGACGGGACAGCCAGTCGATGGCGTTCTTGAGCGAGGCGGGCATGGTGCCGTTGTGCTCCGGGGTGACCAGCAGCAGGGCATCGGCCGCTGCGGCGGCGGCGCGCAGGGCGGCGGCTTCGGCCGGAACCTGGCCTTCGACGTCGATGTCTTCGTTGTAGAACGGGATGTTGCCGAGAGAGCCGTAGACCTGGACCTCCACGCCTTCCGGCGCGTTCAGGGCGATGGCCTCGGCAAGCTTACGGTTGTGGGAGTCGGCGCGAAGGCTGCCAACCAAGGCGAGGACGGTGTTCGTAGTCATGGGAAACTCCTTGCTTGTGTCCGCGGCCGGAGCCGCCGGGCTCGTGTTCTGAGGCTGGATGCCTGTCTTTCACTAGGCTAAACGGACTGCGGTCCGCTTTGTATTCCCGAGACTAGAATGTTTTTGTGAGCCTCATCCCAATCCGCCCGGGGGGTTCTTCGGGGCCGCAGTCTGAGCGCAGCGACGCTGCCCGCAACCGCGAGCGTCTCCTGCAGGCTGCCAGGGAGCTCGTTGCCGAACACGGCGTCGACGCCGTGACCATGGACATGCTCGCCTGCCGGGCGGAGGTGGGCAAAGGGACCGTCTTCCGCCGCTTCGGCAACCGCGCCGGGCTGATGATGACCCTGCTGAGCGACGCCGAGGCCGAGTTCCAGCAGCGGTTCATCTTCGGGCCCCCGCCGCTGGGCCCAGGCGCACCGCCGATGGAACGCCTCATGGCTTTCGGCGAGGCCCGCATCAGGTACATCGACCAGTGCGGCGAACTCGCCCGGGCCGCGGAGCATTCGCCACACAACCGGCATGCGGCTCCGCCCGCCCTGCTGTGGCACCGGCACGTCGAAATGCTGCTGCGCCAGGCCGGCGTCGTCCGTGATCCTTGGCTCATGGCGTCGTTCCTGCTTGCCACCCTCGACCCCGAGCGGGTGCTTTACGCGCTGCGCAGCCAAGGGGTCGAAGCTGCCCGCATCGAAGCCGGCTGGCGTGAATTCGCCGGCCGCCTGCTGGGCTGCCCGCCTGACGCGAAATGACCGCCCTGCCCCGCTGACGAGCACCCTCAGCCGTGATCTGGTGATAACGATCCGGACTCCAGCTGCCGATTGACTTGGCGCTGTGGCGCTCCCTGTGCCTTTCCATGTGATAGCTTCCTCTGTGTTGTGATTCGAAGCACATCCTTCGAAGTTAATGTTTCACGATTGGAATCCAGTGGACGTTGTATTGCCCGTGCCCCGAGGGCACCAGGATTGCTTCCCGGCACCAGCTGCCGCCCGCACCGTGCCGCTCCGTTCCGGGCCGTCCGCAGGCTAGGCCTCACGTGCTCCGCTACCTGGGCAAACGTGCCCTCATCTACGTGGTGATGATCTTCCTGACCACCTCGGCCGGATACTTCCTGGCCGTGAGTTCGCTCAAACCGGCGCTGCTGGAACAGGAAAAGATCCCGCGGCCCACCCCCGAACAGGTGGCCAACTCCTTCCGCCTCCTGGGCCTGGACCCCAACATGAACCCCTGGGAGCGCTACATCCAGTGGCTGGGCGGCATCGTTAGCCGCTGGGACTGGGGCCGCAGCCCCAACGGCGCCTATGTGAACGCCGAATTCGGCGACCGCGTGATGATTTCCACCAGGCTCTTCCTCGCCTCGATCATCCTCACGCTCGTCATCGGCGTGGCCCTGGGTGTGTATTCGGCGGCCCGGCAGTACAAGTTCCAGGACCGCGCCATCACCTCGTACAGCTACCTGGTGCACATCCTGCCCGCCCCGATCGCCTACTTCCTGGTGCAGCTGGGCGCCATCGGCGTCAACGACGCCGTGGGGGAGCGCATCTTCTTCGTCACCGGGATCTCGACGCCGGGAATCGAGCCCGGCTGGCCGGCGTTCGTTGACTTGGTGGCCCACTACGCCGTGCCCACCTTCGCGATGACCGTGTTTGGTTGGGCGGGGTACCAGATCGCCCAGCGGCAGTACCTGCTGGACAACGTCAACGCCGACTTCGTCCGTACCGCCCGAGCCAAGGGACTCACCCGGAACCAGGCCATCACCCGCCACGCCCTGCGCGTGTCCTTCATCCCGGTGGCGCAGAGCATCGCGTTCACCATCCCCGCAATCTTCACCGGCGGCTTCTTCGCCGAGGCCATCTTCGCGTGGCCCGGCGTGGGCCTCTGGAGCATCGACGCGATCGGCAAACAGGACGTCAACGTAGCCACCGCCATGCTGGCCTATGGATCGGTGATCTTCGCCATTGGCGCCATCCTGGCCGATTTCGCCACCACCCTGGTCGATCCGCGAGTGAGGGTCCAGTAATGACGAACCTTATCGATCCCGTCGCCGAGGTCGACGAAGCCCGGGCGGCCGACGTCGTCATCGGCAAAGGCCGCATCATCTTCCGCCGCTTCATGCGGAACAAGACCGCCGTGGCCGGCTTGGCCATCTTCCTGGCGCTCTTCGCCTTCTCCCTGCTGGGCGGCTTCATCACCACCTGGGACAAGGAAACCATCGACCCGCTCAACATCGGCATGGGCCCCTCGCCGGACCACCTGCTGGGCACCTCGCAGGCCGGCATCGACCTGCTGGCCCTGGTGGTCGAGGGAACCCGGGTCTCGATCTTCATCGGCCTGGTCGTGGGCGGGCTGTCCGTGCTCATCTCCGCGGTCTACGGCTGCAGCATGGCGTTCTTCGGCGGCAAGGTGGACTCCGTGATGCTCTTCGTCCTCGAGGCGCTCATCATGATGCCCGCCATCCTGGTGGTCGCCGTCGCCACGAGCGGCGGAGGCCAGAGCCTCAAGGAACTGCCCAGCTGGCTGCTGCTGATCGCCGTCCTGCTGTTCTTCAGCTGGATGGGAACCGCCCGCCTGGTCCGCTCCCTGGCCATGTCCCTGATGCAGCGCGACTACGTGAAAGCCGCCAGGTACATGGGCGTGCCCTCCATGCGGATCGTCCGCCGCCACCTCGTGCCGAACATCGGCTCCCTCCTGGTGCTGGACTTCACCCGCGGCATCACCGGCGCCATCCTCGCCGAAGTCGCGTTCTCCTACATCGGCATCGGCATCAAGCTGCCGGACGTCAGCCTCGGTGTGCTGATCGGCGGCGCCACCGGGCAGGTGTCCTCCTTCCCCTGGATGTTCTGGGTGCCGCTGACGGTGATGTTCCTGCTGACCGGCTCGCTGGCCATGATGAACGACGGCCTGCGGGACGCGTTCGACCCCAGCTCCACCTCGATCGGCCGCGCCTCGACAAAGAAGAAGAACAAATGAGCGAGCTTTCCACCCAGGTGACGTCCACCCGGACCGGACCTTCCGCCGTCGAGCGACTCCACGACGCCGGCCTATACGGTCCTAGCGACGCCGTCCTCAGCGTCCGGGACCTGCACGTCCGCTTCAACTCCGAAAACGGCGTGGTCCACGCGGTTCGCGGCGTCGACTTCGAGCTGATGGCCGGCAAGACCCTGGGCATCGTGGGCGAATCCGGCTCCGGCAAATCCGTGACCTCCATGGCAATCATGGGCCTGCTGCCGGAAACCGCGGACATCAGCGGCTCCGTGCGCTTCAAGGGCAAGGAACTGCTCGGCCTGGGCGATAAGGCCATGTGCCGGCACCGCGGCAGCGACATCGCCATGGTGTTCCAGGACCCGCTGTCCTCCCTGACTCCCGTCTACACAGTGGGCCACCAGATCATCGAGGCCCTCACCGTCCACAACCCCGGCATGAGCAGCCGCGCGAAGGAAGGCCGCGCCGTCGAGCTCCTGGCCATGGTGGGCATTCCCAGCCCCCAGGCCCGGCTGAAATCCTTCCCGCACGAGTTCTCCGGCGGCATGCGCCAGCGCGTGATGATCGCCATCGCGATCGCCAACGATCCGCGGGTGCTGATTGCGGATGAGCCGACGACGGCGCTGGACGTCACCATCCAGGCGCAGGTCCTGGAGGTGCTGCACGCTGCGCAGGAGGAGACCGGAGCCGCCGTCGTGATGATCACGCACGACCTCGGCGTGGTGGCGGGCATGGCCGACGACATCATGGTCATGTACGCCGGCAAGCCCGTGGAAACGGGCACTGTGGAGGACATCTACTACCGGCCGCGCATGCCCTACACCCTGGGCTTGCTGGGCGCTGTGCCGCGCGTGGACACCTCGCAGAAAAGCTCCCTGGTGCCGATCGAGGGCACACCGCCCAACCTGATCAACGCCGTCACCGGCTGCTCCTTCTCGGCACGCTGCCCGCTGGTCAGCGACGAGTGCCGCACGGCCGAGCCCGCGCTGCTTCCTGTCGGCGGGGCCGGCGGCCACCGGGCCGCGTGCATCAAGAGTGAGGGGCTCGACGGCGTGGATGCGCACCGCATCTTCCACGCGCCTCCGGTTCCGGTCTCGAAGTTCGACGGCGTCAGCCGGGATGAGCGCGCAACGGTCCTGGAGCTCAAGGACGTGAAGAAGCACTTCCCACTGCTCAAAGGCTCGCTTTTCAAGCGGCGCATCGGCACGGTCAAGGCCGTGGACGGGCTGAGCTTCGACATCCGCGAAGGCGAATGCCTCTCGATCGTGGGCGAATCAGGCTGCGGCAAGACCACCACCCTCCTGGAAATCATGGAGTTCCATCCGGACCAGGACGGCGAGGTGGTGATCGGCGGCGTCAGCAACAAGGCCGCCACCGACAGCCGGACCAAGCAGGCCATGCGCAAGGAAATGCAGATGGTCTTCCAGGACCCCACCGGCGCCCTGGACCCGCGCTTCACGGTCTACGAAGTCCTGGCCGAGCCGCTGGAGAACCTCGGAATGCCCAAGGACGCCATCCGGAAACGCATCATGGAGCTGATGCGGCTGGTGGGCCTGCAGCCCGACCACGTGAACCGCTTCCCCAACCAGTTCTCCGGCGGCCAGCGGCAGCGCATCGGCATCGCCCGGGCGCTCGCCGTGAACCCCAAGCTGGTGGTGCTCGACGAGCCGGTCTCGGCGCTGGACGTCTCCGTGCAGGCCGGCGTCATCAACCTCCTGGACCAGCTCCGCGCCGAACTCGGCCTCAGCTACCTCATGGTGGCGCACGACCTCTCCGTGGTCCGGCACATCTCCAACCGGGTGGCCGTGATGTACCTGGGCAAGATCGTGGAAATGGGCGAGGTGGACCAGGTCTTCGACAACCCGCGCCACCCCTACACCCGCGCGCTCCTCTCGGCGATCCCGGTCCCGGACCCGAAGCTGGAACGGACCCGGGAGCGGATCATCCTGCAGGGCGACCTGCCCAGCCCGCTGGACGCGCCCCAGGGCTGCAACTTCGCCACCCGCTGCCCCGTCTTCGCCGCCCTCCCGCCGTCGAAACGGGACAAGTGCCTCACGCTCGAGCCCCCACTGGTTTCCGAGGAAGCGCAGCAGTTCGCCTGCTTCTTCCCGGACGGCGAGATCGACGCCGACATGCTCGTGGTGCATGCCTGAGGGGAAACCACGGCTTTTCAGTCCACAACTTCACTCGCAGCAAACAAGTACTGAAGGGGAACACAAATGAAGAAGTACCTGAACCTCAGCGGCGTGGCGATCGCCTCGGCGCTGATGCTGACCGCATGCGGCGGCGGCACGCCGTCGTCCGGCCCGGAATCCCAAAAGGCGCAGTCGGCCGGCGGCGACATCAGCAAGCTCATCAGCATCAACGAGAAGGACCCGAAGGACCTCCAGCAGGGCGGCACGCTGGCCCTCGCCCTGGGCAACATCGGCCCGGACTTCAACGGCTTCTCGAATGTGGGCAACAGCTCGGACAACACCGCCCTGCACCGCCCGATCGACGGAGCCGGCACCTGGGGCTGCTGGAACTTCGACTACGACGGCACGGCGACGCCGAACAAGGACTTCTGCGAAGACGTCAAGAGCGAGGTCAAGGACGGCAAGCAGACCGTCACCATCAAGATCAACGAGAAGGCCACCTTCAACGACGGCACCCCGATCGATGTGAAGACCTTCCAGAACACCTGGAAGATGCTCCAGGGCAAGAACAAGGACATCGACATCGTGTCCTCCGGTGCCTACGAATTCGTGGACTCGGTCAAGGCCGGCGCCAATGACAAGGAAGTCATTGTCACCACCACCCAGCCCGTCTACCCGCTGGACGCCCTCTTCACCGGCCTGATCCACCCGAAGGTGAACACCCCGGAGATCTTCAACACCGGCTTCAGCGGCAACATGCACCCGGAATGGATGGCCGGCCCCTTCAAGGTGGAGGCCTACGACTCCGCCGCCAAGACCGTCACCATGGTCCCCAACGACAAGTGGTGGGGCGCCAAGCCGGTGCTCTCCAAGGTGGTCTTCCGCCAGATGGAGCCCAGCGCCACCATCGCCGCCTTCAAGAACGGCGAAATCGACGCCACCAGCGGCCGCACCCTCACCCGCTACAAGCAGCTCGAAGGCACCAAGGACACGGACATCCGCCGCGGCCAGCGGCTCTTCGCCGGCGGCCTGAACCTGAACGCCAAGCGTTCCTCGCTCACCGACGTCGCCGTCCGCAAGGCCGTGTTCGCCGCCGTCGACCGCGCTGCCATCCGCAAGGTGCGCTTCAACGGCCTGAACTGGGAAGAGGAGAGCTCGGGATCGATGATGCTGATGCCGTTCTCCAAGAACTACCAGGACAACTACCCGGTCAAGGAAACCGGCCCGGACGCCGCCAAAAAGATCCTCAGTGACGCCGGCTACGCCCCGAACAGCAAGGGCATCATGGAGAAGGACGGCAAGCCGGTGGCCTTCAAGATCACCAACTTCGGTGACGACCCCACGGCATTGGCCACTACCCAGACGGTGCAGAAGCAGCTCCAGGCCGCCGGCATGGAGGTGGGCATCGACCAGAAGGGCGACGCCGAATTCGGCAAGGTGGTGGGCTCCCGTGAGTTCGACATGACCATCTCCGGCTACACCGTGGGCTCCGACGCCACTGACGCCGTGAAGCAGTACTACGACTCCAAGACCAACGAGAACGGACTGGGCGACGCCGAACTCGATGCCGAGATCGCCAAACTGTCCAGCATCGAGGACAACGCCGAGCGCAACAAGGCCGCCATGGAGGTCGAGAAGAAGCACATGGAGAAGTACTACTCCATGGGCGTGGTGATGAACGGACCGGAAATCCAGTTCGTCCACAAGGGCCTGGCCAACTACGGCCCGTCCCTGTTCAAGAGCCTGTCCAACGTTCCGGACTGGACCACCATCGGCTGGGAAAAGAAGTAACTCCCGCCGTAAAAGCGAAGGGCCGGTGCCCGCGGAGGATCCCGCGGGCACCGGCCCTTTGTGCGCATTCGGTGGTTTGCCGGCGTCGGCATGGACGCCGTGCACGCACGGCGTCAGTGGGAGAAGTCCGCCGAGATCTCAGCCAGGGTGCGCCCCTTTGTCTCCGGCGCGAGCCATTGCGAAAGGGCTGCGCCGAGAAATGCGACGGCGGCGGCTACGACCATGGTTGGGCCCATGCCGATGTTGCTGATCGCCCATGGCAGGGCGAAGGTGCCAAGTGCGGCTCCGATGCGGCTGAAGGCCGCGGCGAAGCCCGTGCCGATGCCGCGGAGGTGGCCGGGGAATACCTCGGCCGGATAGACCTGGGTCATGGTGGTGTAGCCGGCGTTGAAGTAGGAGAAGGCGAGGAACAGGACGAGCACGAGGATCGCCGGTGCGTTCCCCCAGACTCCGATGATCAGCAGGATGCCTGCGCAGAGCCACTGCCCGGGCACGGTGAGGATCCGGCGGCCGAGCTTGTCGATCAGAAGCACGCTGGTGACAACGCCCGCGACCGCAAGCGCGGACAGGCCGACTCCACCGGCCCAGCCGCCGCCGAAGCCGAATTGGTTGAGCACGTCGTCGGCGAAGGTCGCGATCGCGAAGTACGGCGTGACTGCGCAGAACCAAAAACCTGCGGTGAAGAGGGTGGTGCGCCAGTATTGCTTGGAGAACAGCATTCCGAAGGAGGCGCCCTTGATCTTGGTCCTGTTCTTTGCGGCTTCGGCTTCCTGGATCATCCTCAGGTCGATCTCTTCCGTGATGCTGTTGTGCATCTCGGGTGATTCGATGTATCCGCGTGCGATCGCGAGTGCTTCCTCGCGCCGTCCCTTCGAAATCAGCCAGCTCGGCGATTCGGGGAGGCCGATTCGGGCGACGAACAGGATGAGCGCCAGTATCGTGCTCGTGCCGATGACGAGGCGCCACGGGGTCCCGGCGTCGTGCAGGAGCGTGCCGATGATGAACGCCATCATGAAGCCGACATACCAGGCGATCAGGGTCAGCCCGAGCAGCCGCCCGCGGAGCTTGGGAGGGGAGAACTCTGACAGCAGCGGTCCGCCGATCGAGTATTCGCCGCCGATCGCGACGCCCATGAAGAACCGGATGAGGGCCAGCTGGACCACTGCACCCTCTCCGGAGGTGACGAAGAACTGGGCCGCTGAGGCGAGGAGGAACAGGCCCATGTCCACGAGGAACATGGGTTTGCGTCCGAACTTGTCGGTAGCCCAGCCGGCCAGCGGGGAGCCGACAAAGATACCGACCAACGGGCCGGCGGCGATCATGCCGAGCGACAGCGCATCGAGCTGGAGGTCTGACCGCATGAGGCCGGTGACGGGGCCGATGATTCCCAGGATGTAACCGTCGAGGAACATGCCGCCGATGAAGACAGCGACAAGCCGCACCATGAAGCGGCGTTTGAACTTGGAGCTGGTCTCGCTTGATATATGGGTGTCGACGGAGGCCGTCGTCCCAGTTGGATTGATCATTGAGATTTGTTCCCTTCTGACTTCAGCGCAAACCGCTGGCGCCGTTTCCTAGACGCACGAAAAGCCGCAGCCCTGGCGACCGGTGGACGATGCCGACTGGCTCGATGCCAGCCGATATGGCCGCGCAGGACTCACGAGATGGTTTCGGCGTCGTCGTGCATCACTGCTTCGAGATGGATACGGGAAGGACTTTAATTTCCACCCACGCGCCGAACCATCGAGATCAAACCTCGGGACCAGGTCGGCAAATGTGATGTACGACTCATATATCAGAGAACTCTAAGGGTGCGATACGCACCCGGTCAAGAGTTTGACGGGTTAATTGCTTGTATCCGTCGGCTCACCGGGGCCTGTCTGAACCGGCACAGGTTCCGCGCGGCGCATAGCGGATTGCCTCAAATTCGGTTTGAAATGGAACCGCCAAACCCTTCGGCGGCCCGGAGTAGCCTTGGCCGCATGACGCCAGCTTCCCGCACACCCATCCGCGCCGCCGTCGCCGGCTACGGCCTCTCCGGCAGCGTCTTCCACGCTCCCTTCCTCGCAGCGGACCCGGCCTACTCGCTGGACGTGATCGCCACCTCCGACGCCGGACGCCGCCAGGCCGCGACGGAACGCTATCCGGGGGTGCGGCTCGTGGACCGGCCGGAGGACATCCTCGAGCTCGCCGCGGATCTGGACCTCGTGGTCCTCGGGACGCCGCCGGCAAGCCACTACCCGCTGGCGAAAGCGGCGCTGGAAGCCGGTCTCGACGTCGTCGTGGACAAACCGTTCGCCGTGCACAGCGCGCAGGCACGGGAACTGATCGAGCTGGCGGGGCGGCTGGGCCGGGTGCTCACCGTCTACCAGAACCGCCGCTGGGACGGCGACGCCCTCACCGTGAAGAAACTGCTCGACGCCGGCGTGCTGGGCGAAGTCCTGCGTTTCGAAAGCTCCATGGAGCGCTGGGCGCCGGAGATCAGCAAGGCGTGGAAAGCAGGCGCGGGCGTGAACGACGGCGGCGGGGTCCTCTACGACCTCGGCACCCACGTGCTGGACCTCGCGCTGCAGCTGCTGGGTCCCGCGACTGTGGCCTACGCGGAAATCACCGCCCGCCGCGCCCAGGAACGCGCCGACGACGACGTCTTCCTGGCTCTCCGGCACGGCTCCGGCGTCGTCAGCCACCACGCGCTGAACCTGAGCAGCCGCCTGCACGCCCCGCGCTTCCGCATCCTGGGCAGCGATGCCGGCTTCGTGAAGTACGGCATCGACCCCCAGGAGCCCTTCATCCTCGGTGGCGGCCTACCCACGGATCCGGTCTACGGCCTGGACCGGCAAGAGAACTACGGCATCCTGGAGCGCGACGGCGTGCGCACGCCCGTACCCACCGAACGCGGCGCCTACCAGGAGTTCTACCGGATCCTCGCGGAAAAGATTGCCGACGGCGGAGCCTCCTCCGCGCTGCCCCTGCCGGTGGATCCGGAGGACTCGGCCGCCGTGCTGGAGCTGATCGAGCAGGCCCGGAAGATCGCCGCCTGAGGATTTTCCCGTGAACGAGTAACTTTTCCGGAACCGCCGGCGATGTAAGGGTCGTGCGGGCAACGCCTGCACCACTGACCACCGGCAGCCGACCGTTGCTGCCGTGCCAAAGCCAGAGATCTGTCGGAGGGTTCCATGTCCATGTTCACTGTCCTCGCCACCAGCAAAGTCGCAGCCGGCCTGCTCGCCGCAGGAGCCGTCACCGTCGGCGGTTCCGGCGCCGCAGCATTCGCCGGGGTGCTTCCCGCCGACCTCCAGCAGAAGGCCCACGAACTGATCGGCGCACCCGCCCCCGCCGTCAAGGACCTCGCAGGGGACGCCGCTGCCGCCAAGGCGAAGGCTGCTGGCGCTGCGGCCGATGCCCAGGCGAAGGCCACCGACACTGCAGACGACGCGCAGGCCAAGGCATCGGACGCCGTCGATGCCGCCCAGGCAAAGATCGCGGACGCCGTCCAGGCAGCGAAGGCCAAGGCTGCCGACGTCGCCCTGCCGGAATCCTTCGGCCTCTGCAAGGCCCTGCTCAGCGGCGGGCTGAACGCTGACGCCAAGATTCCGGGCTACCAGTCCCTGGTGGTCTCCGCCGGCGGCGAAAGCAATGTCGGAACCCACTGCGAGCACCTCGTGGCAGGCGTTGAAGCCGAGTTCGCGGCCCGGGGTGCGGCTGACGCCAACGCTGGTGCGAACGCGGACGCGACCCTTCCGGCAGTGCCGGCCACCCCGGCCGTTCCCGCCGTTCCCGCAGCTCCCGCGGCTCCCGCAGTTCCGGCAACCCCGGCTGTGCCTGCCGTCCCGGGCACCCCGGCCGAACTGCCCGGCAACGTTGACGGACCCGTCGATTCCGTCCGTCCCTAGCCCCGCGGCTAGGCTTTAACGACGCGGGGCTCCCTGTTTTCGGGCAGGGAGCCCCGCCACGCAACAGACGACGGCGCCGTTCCCCGCATCATCGGGAGGCTGGACGGGCGCCTCGTGGAATGGAGGGCCGCGGGTGCTGGACCCCTTGGCTGAGGAATATGTGGAGACGGTCGCGGAAGATCCCGCGCTGTTCTTCACGGCTGCCTACAACACGTTCTCCGGCCAGGTCCTCGGATACCTGCGGGCCCGCGGTGTCCACGATCCCGAAGCGGTCGCCCAGGACGTCTTCCTCGCGCTGTACCCGAAAATCCCGTCCCTCCAAGGCGGACTCCAAGGCGCGAAATCCCTGCTGTTCTCGATCGCGCACGCCCGCCTGGTGGACCACTACCGGAAGCGAGAGCGCGAACCGGCCTTCAGCCCCTTCGACCCCGGCCAGGACGAGCGCCACGCGCCCTCGGCCGAGGCCCAGGCGTTCGGCCACGGCGGCGGGCTCGGCGTGACCGAACTACTCGACGGGCTCCGCGACGACTACCGCGAGGTGCTGGCACTACGGGTCGTGGCCGACCTCTCACTGGAAGAAACGGCCACCATCATGGGCAAGACACAAGGAGCCGTGAAACAACTGCAGCGCAGGGCATTGCTCGCACTCCGGGAGTGCGCGCAGCAAAGGAATGGCACATCATGAGCGAATACCGCGCCGGCAGCAGCGCCGAGGGGATCAACCGGCTGCTCGCCGAGGCCGGCTTGGCGGACTCCGCGGACATCCGCGACGAACTGCTGGAACTCCGGGCCCTGGCGGACGTCCGCCCCGAACCGTCCGCCCAGCTCCGCGCCTTCATGGTGCCTGGCGCCGCGTCCGAAAACCGTGCCGTCGAAAACCCCGCCGCCCTGGTGGACGAACTGGCCGTCCGCCGCAGCCGGCGCCGGATGGCGATAACCGCCGTCGCTGTCGCCGCGTCCCTTGCCGCCGGCGCAACGGCTGCAGCGGCTTCCGACGGCGGCATTCCGGGCGCCCTGGGCCACCTTGGGCAGGCGGTGGGCACCGTCGTCTCGAAACTGGTCCCCGCGGCGCCCGCCGCCCCGCCAGCGCATCCGATCGACCCGGCAACGCCGGTGGTCCCCACGCCTTCCGGGGCAACTGCTGCCCCGACGGAAACCCATGCTCCTTCTCCGGCCCCCGGCCACGGCGCCGGGACGCCCGCCACCGTGGCGCCGCCGCGTCCCGTGCCGTCTGCCAAGCCGGACCAGGACATCCCGGACCTTCCCCGTGCCGGGGCAAGCAAGGTGCCGCTTCCCGTTCCGACGGTGCCGCTGCCCTCGCCATCCCTGCCCGGACTGCCGGCCAAACCCTGACGGCGCCCCGACAGCACACCACTTAACGCCCGACGGCGGGTTTCCGGCTTCTGTAAGCCGGAAACCCGCCGTCGTGGTCGGTACCGAGTGGATACTAGGCGGAGACGAGCTCGTGCCAGTCGGCCACCAGGGGCAGGCCGTGGGCCTCGGACACCGAGTGGTGTGCCACGTGGCCGGCGGCGATGTTGAGGCCGGCGGCCAGGGCCGGGTCGCGGTCGAACGCGGCCTTGACGCCGAGGTTGGCCAGGGCCACGGCGTAGCGCAGGGTGACGTTGGTCAGCGCGTAGGTGGAGGTGTTCGGCACCGCGCCGGGCATGTTGGCGACGCAGTAGAAGATCGAGTTGTGGACCTTGTACGTCGGCTCCTGGTGCGTGGTGGGGTGGGTGTCGGCGAAGCAGCCGCCCTGGTCCACGGCGATGTCCACCAGCACGGAGCCCGGCTTCATGCGAGAGACGAGCTCGTTGGAGACCAGCTTGGGTGCCTTGGCGCCCGGGATCAGCACGGAGCCGATCACGAGGTCCGCGTCCACCACGGCCTTTTCGATCTCGTAGGCGTTGGAGGCCACGGTCTTCAGGCGGCCCTGGTACTGGGCATCCAGTTCGCGCAGGCGGTTGATGTTGATGTCCATGATGGTCACGTCGGCGCCGAGGCCCAGGGCCATGGCGGCGGCGTTGGTGCCCGCCACGCCTGCACCCAGCACTACGACCTTGGCCGGACGGACACCGGGGACGCCGCCCAGCAGCACGCCCTTGCCGCCGGCCGGAGCCATGAGCGAGTTGGCACCCACCTGAACGGACAGGCGGCCGGCAACCTCGGACATCGGCGCCAGCAGCGGCAGTGCGCGGCCGTCCTGCACGGTTTCGTAGGCGATGGCGGTGACGCCGGAGTTGATGAGCTCCTGGGTCAGCTCGGGTTCTGCCGCCAGGTGCAGGTAGGTGAAGAGGATGAGGCCCTTGCGGAAGCGGTGGTATTCGGCGGCAATGGGTTCCTTGACCTTCATGACCATGTCGGCGCGGGCCCACACTTCATCGGCGTCGGCGACGATTTCGGCGCCGGCAATCGAGTATTCCTCGTCGGTGATGCCCGAGCCCAGGCCTGCGCCGCGCTCCACCAGCACAGTGTGGCCGTGGGTGCGGAACTCGTGAACTCCGGCCGCAGTGATGGCTACACGGAATTCGTTGTTCTTGATCTCTTTGGGGACGCCGATGATCATTTTTGGGCTCCATTGTCGAAAGGCTTAGGGGGCCTTTTGCGGTGGGGGACTGTGATTCCAGAATAGATCCGCCTGTGAGCCACCAGACAGGAACAAGCCCGACGGCGGGACACGGCTTCCGCGTGATTCCGCGGTTTTTGCGATTTTCAGCTCGACATTTGTCGAGCTGCGAAGCGGCAGGTGTCGCCTGATGTTGGGCGTCCCGCGGAAGAGTCTGGACGGTCGCTCCGGAAGTGCCCGCGCCGCTGCCTGGAACGAATGTTTCAGGCATGATTCGTCATGTGATCTTCGTGCCACACGGTTGAAACCAAGCATCCCTATCGTGGACTCCCATGAATCCCAACGCCTCTTCCCTGGCCGGCCAAGCTGCCGGAAAGACCGCCGGAGAAACCGCCGGCCGAACTGGCGGGCCGGTCCGCGGACCCAAGGCGCCGCCGTCGTCGAAGCCGTTCTACAAGTCCCTTTTCCTGCAGATCCTGCTCGCGGTCGTGGCCGGCGTGCTGATCGGCCACTTCTGGCCGGACCTCGGATCGGCGCTGCGGCCCCTGGGCGACGGCTTCATCCAGCTCATCAAAATGATCATCGCCCCGCTGATCTTCCTCGTGATCGTCACCGGAATCGCCGCGGTGGGCGACGTCAAGGCCGTGGGCCGGGTGGGCATCAAGGCGCTCGTCTACTTCACCGCGGCGACGCTCTTTGCCCTGGCCTTCGGACTGCTGGTGGGCAACCTTGTACAGCCGGGTGCCGGGCTGAACATCGATCCGAACTCGCTCAGCCAGGACGCGCTGAACGCGAAGACCAGCACGGCCCCGCCCAAGGACGCGGGACAGTTCCTGCTGGGCATCATCCCCACCAGCGTGGTGGGCGCCTTTGCCAACAACAGCCTGCTCCAGGTGCTCTGTTTCGCGATTTTCTTCGGCTCGGCCGTGGTGGTGATCGGCAAGGAACGCTGCGCCCCGGTGCTGACCCTGATGGAGACGGTGCTCGACATCTTCTTCAAGATCATGGCCTGGGTCATGAAAGTGGCACCCGTCGGGGCGTTCGGCGCCATGGCCTTCATCATCGGCCAGTACGGGCTCGATTCCCTGGGCACCTACGCCGTGCTGATCGCCGCCTGCTACGGCGCCGCCGTCGTCTTCATTTCCCTGCTGTTCCTGGTCGCGTGGGGTGTGGCACGCGTGCCGCTCTGGCAGTTCCTGAAGTACACCCGCGAAGAGTTCCTGCTCGCGCTGGGCACCGCCTCCACGGAATCGGTCATGCCGCGCATCATGACCAAACTCGCAAACGCAGGCTGCCCGCGGAGCACCACGGGCCTGGTGATCCCTACCGGCTACTCGTTCAACCTGGACGGCGCAGCGATCTACCTGTCCATTTCCCTGCTGTTCCTCGCCCAGGCCTTCGGACACCAGCTGGACCTCGGCCAGCAGCTCGTGGCGCTCGGCGTCCTCATGCTCACTTCCAAAGGCATGGCAGGCGTCCCCGGCTCGGCCTTCCTCGCCCTGTCCGCCACGGCCGGTGCCCTGGGCATCTTCCCGGTAGCCGGCGTCGCGCTTCTCCTGGGCGCGGACCGCCTGATGGATTCCATGCGCGTAGTGGTCAACCTGCTGGGCAACTGCGTGGCGACATTCGTGGTCGCCAAGTGGGAAGGCCATTTCGACCGCGAGGCGATGCTCCGGGCCTTCGCAGGAGGGGAAGCGGAGCTGACCCGGCAGTAGTCTTGCAGCATGCAGCAGGACGTGGAACAGCTTGTTGAAGAAGTGGCGCTCAAGCTCGGCCGCGGACTGTCCCTGGAGGACCTCGACGGCGTGCTGCTCGCCTACAGCTCCAACCAGTCCCACGCCGACCGTGTGCGGGTGAACTTTCTGCTCAGCAAGAAAGTCCCGGCGGACGTCAGCGCCTGGCAGCTCTCCCACGGCATCGCCACGGCGGTGCGCCCGGTGGTGGTCCCGGCCAACGATGAACTGGGCATGCTGGGCCGCGTCTGCGTTCCCTTGCTGGTGCGGGGATTCCGGGTGGGGTACCTCTGGGTGCAGCAGGACCTCGAGGAGCAAAGCGCGACGGCGATCCTCGCCCAGCTGCCCGGCGTTCGGAACGAACTGGACCTGCTCGCCGGGCTGCTGCTGGAATCCAACACCGCCGAATCCGAGTTCCGGCGCCGCCGCGAGCGGGAGTTCCTCTCCGCCTGCGAGGGCGAATCGAACGCGCTCGCCGCTGTGGCCGGCTGGAAGGAAATCCAGGGCAAAGCCCCCTGGCAGCTGGTGGTGGTGCTCGACGCCGGAGGAGGCGACGGCGTCGGCGATCCCCTCGCGGCCACCCTCATCCACCGCTCGGCTGCGCTGCAGTCCACCATCGGCGTCGACTCGGTGCTGTTCAGCGCCGGAACCGAAACCCACGCCGTGATGCTGTTCCGGGAAACCGCCGGACGCGCCGTCCACGCCCAGGTGCTGGTGCACTACCAGCTAGAGCTGGCCAAGCGTGCCGGCCGGGGCGTGGAGCGCCTGATCCTGGGCATCAGCGAACCGCTGCCCGTGATCCGCGGACTCGGCCCCGCCTACCGGCAGGCCAAGCTCGCAGCCCAGGCCGCCGCCGTCGACCCCCGCCTCGGCGAGCTGGTGGACAGCCGTGCCACCGGCGTCTACCAGCTGTTCGACCGCCTGACGGCGCCGGGCGGCTGGGACGACCATGGTTCAGTGCATTTCAGCAAGCTCGAAGCCGCCGACCGCAACGGGGAACTGCTACCGGTGCTCGAGCTGCTGTACGACAGCGACGGCTCGGTCCAGGAGGTGGCGAAGGAGCTGCACCTGCACCGCAGCAGCATCTATAACCGGCTGGCGCGGATCCGGCAGCTGATCGGCGTCGACCCGCTCAGCGGGGGCGTGCGGCTGGAATTGCACGCGGCACTCAAGGCCAGGAGATGGGCGGCGCGGCCACGGATCTGAGTCTTAGCTGTCTGCGGGGTCCCGGAGCGGGAGTTCGCCGGCTTCGGTCCGGGCCGTGCGGCGCCGGGCCAGCCTGTTGTCCACCCAGAACGCGACCGCAACGAAGGCCACGCAGGCGAACATGAAAGTGGCCACGAAATTCAGGCCCATGAGCGATCCCAAGGGAGCGGCAACGGCCATCGCGGCCAGGCCCGCCAAGATATGCCATCCCTTGAAATTTCGCACGGATTAAGGGTATCGCCGGGGGTGCAATCCACGGCCCGCTTCGCCGCGATTGTTGCTTGATCCTTATCACGCCGTCATGTGCCGCGGGGCGTGCGTCATTCTTGTTCGGCAGGCTCCGCCGTTGCGGGGTTGGCCGCATCCCCGGCCTTTTTCTGGGCTTTCTGGGTTTCAAGCCACGCCATGATGTCGCCGAGCCGGATGCGCCGGTGCGTGCCGCGGTACTCCACGGGGATGTCGCCCCGGTCGGTCATATTCCGCAGGTAGGTGTGCGAGATGCCCGCGAGCTCCGCGGCCTGGGAGGTGGTGAGCATTTCCTCGACGCTGCTGACGCTCACCGCTTCGCCGCGGCTGAGTCTCTGGAGCAGGTCGACGACGGCGTCCCGAGCCGTTGCGGGGAGGCGGTGGACGGTGCCGTCCACGAACACCGTGATGTCGTTGCTGTCCTGGAGGGAGCGGGCCAGGCTTTGGGCGTCGCCGGCGGGCAGGCCGGGGGTCACGCGGGGGGCTCTCAATGCCATGGCATAAGCGTAATGCCCGGCGGCCTGGCTGGTTCCCGGGTCTGGGCGGCTGTCCCCGGGTCTGGGCGGCTGTCCCCGGGCCTGCGTGGCTGCCCCCGGGGTCGCGGGAGAGCTGCGGGGTCGCTGGGACTCTTCAGCGCCCCGCAGTCCTCCGGCGAATTCAGCGGGAAGGCTCGGCCGACGCTGTCCCGGTCCGCGCCAATCGGAGGGCAACCGCGGAGAGGCGTGTGAAACTTCGCCGAAACTCCTCGTTGACACCTCCAACTAACGCGCGTAACCTGAATCACACCTTCAAGGTAACGCGCGTTACCAGCGAAGGCCCGAATGACTGCAAGGCAAGCGGCAAGCTTGCATCGACGAAGAGCAAGTGGAGCGTTCAATGGCGAAAAGCACCGCCGATGGCAAGGTCGGCAAGGCTGCCGGCCCAGCCGCCAAGACCACCGGCAACGCCTCCTCCGCAGCCGCCAAGCCCCGGCAGCGCGGGGTCACCATGACCGACGTCGCCCGGCGCGCCGGCGTTTCCCGCACCACCGTCTCCTTCGTCCTGAGCAACCGCGCGGATGCGGGTATCTCCGAAGACACCCGCAACCGCATCGCCGACGCCGTCCAGGAACTGGGCTACCGGCCCAACGCCGGCGCCCGCGCCCTGGCCTCCCAGCGCAGCGACTGGTACGGGATCGTCACTGAGATCGTCACGGCACCGTTCGCCGTCGACATCATCAAGGGCGCCCAGGACCAGGCCTGGCTGGACCGCCGCTTCCTGCTCATCGCGCCCTCCGACCAGGCCGATGCTCAGGGCCCCAACCAGGGCCTGGAAGACGCGGCCATCGAAAAGCTCCTGGAACAGCGCGTGGAAGGACTGCTCTACGCGGCCACCTACCACCGTGGCGTGCACGTTCCGCTAAGCGCCAACGAGGTTCCCACTGTGCTGATCAACTGTTTCGACGCCGACGGCAAACTGCCCTCGATCGTCCCGGACGAACGCGCAGGGGGCCGGGTCGCCGTCGAACGTTTGCTCCAGGCAGGCCACACCCGGATCGGCGTGATCAACCTGGACCCAAACATCCCCGCCGCCGTCGGGCGATTGGAGGGTGCCCGCGAAGCGCTCGCCGCGGCCGGGCTGGAACTGGACGCGGAGCTCGTTGTCTCCGGAAACGCGACGGCGGACGGCGGCTATGCGGCCGCCTGCACGATTCTTGACCGGTACAAGGAAGGGGAGGGCCGGCCGACGGCCCTGTTCTGCCTCAACGACCGGATGGCGATGGGCGCGTACGACGCCATCAAGGAACGGGGACTGACCATCCCCGGGGACATCGCCGTGATCGGCTTCGACAACCAGGAATTGATTGCGGCCTACCTCAGGCCCAAGCTCACCACGGTTGCGTTGCCTTTCGAGGAAATGGGCGCTCTGGGAGTCCGGACGCTCGCAGCCCTCACAGCAGGACAGCCGATCGCTGCCGACCAGCAGCTGGTCGACTGTCCGCTGCTTGAACGCTCTTCAGTCTGACCGCGAAATCACCACTGAAGATCTTCCCCAACCCACCTTTCAGCAAGATAGGAATGAGATAACCATCATGACACAATCCCGGTTTCTGAGGTCTGCGCGGATTACCGCGGCCGGCCTGGCAGTGGGGGCGTTGCTCCTCACGGGTTGTTCGGCAACGGCAAACAAGCCGGCCGGGTCTTCCGCCGCGGCTGCGAACCAGAACGCCCTGCTCACCATCCCACGCGAAGACATGAGCACCTTCGACCGCAACTTCAACCCCTTCGCCCCCACCGTGAATCCGATGGTCAACCAGGCGATCTACGAGACGCTGCTGGTCTTCAACCCCGCCAAGGGAGACACCACCCCATGGCTCGCCACTGAATGGAACGTCGCCAAGGACGGCAAATCCATTACCTACACCCTGCGCGACGGCGTGAAATGGTCCGACGGCAAGCCGCTCGTGGCCGAGGACGTCGCCTACACCTTCCAGCTCCAGAAGAAGATCAAGGGCGGCTTCGAATACCTCAAGGCAGTCACCCCGGAAGGCACCAACAAGGTCACTTTCACCTTCAGCAAGCCGTGGTCTCCGGCCCTCTATGAGCTCGGACAGCTCCCGATTCTGCCCAAGCACATCTGGTCCGCGATCGCCGACCCGGCGAAGGACCCCAACGCCACGCCTGTTGGCACGGGTCCGTACACACAGGTGGAGAACTTCCAGGCCCAGTCCTTCGTGCTGAAGAAGAACCCCAACTATTGGCAGCCGGAGAAGCAGAAGATCGCCGGTATCAAGATGCTCGCCATGTCCGGCAATGACGCGGCCAACCTCGCCAGCGTCAACGGGGACGTGGACTGGTCCACCCAGTACATCCCGAACATCGAGAAGACCTTCATCGCCAAGGACAAGGAACACCGCCACTACTGGTTCCCGCCCACGGGTGCCATGATCAACTGGCAGCTGAACACCACCAAGGCCCCGTTCAATGAGCCGAAGGTCCGCAAGGCCCTCAGCATGGCCGTTGACCGCGACCAGGTGGCCAAGATCGGCATGAGCGGCTACGCCCAGGCTGCCGACTGCACCGGCCTCTCCGGCAATTACGAGAAGTGGAAGAACCCCGCCGTCAAGGACAACTGCAGCTGGACCAAGCTCAACGTCGAGGAAGCCAACAAGCTCCTGGATGAGGCCGGCTACACCAAGGGCGCCGACGGCAAGCGCACCCTGAAGGATGGCAAGCCCTTCGAATTCAAGATCTCCGTGGGCGCGTCCTCCTCCGACTGGCTGTCCGTGGCCAACGTGATTTCCCAGAACCTGCAGGCCGTGGGCGTCACCGCGAAGGTGGATTCGCCCGACTGGGCCTCTGTGGTGGCAGGCTACGAGCAGGGCACCTTCGACTCCGGCATCGTCTGGAGCGCCAACGACCCCAGCCCGTTCAAGTACTTCAACACCTCCATGGGCACCGCCACGGTCAAGCCCGTGGGCACCAAGACCTTCGACAACTACCACCGCTTCGGCGATGCGAAGGCCGATGCGCTGCTCAAGGAATTCGTGGCCGCCGGCGATGAAACCAAGCAGAAGGACATCGCCTACAAGCTCCAGGAGGAGTACAACGACGCCGCACCGCTGGTGCCGTTGTTCTCCGGCCCGGAATGGGGCGACTACACCGACGTCCACTTCACCGGCTGGCCCAGCCAGGACAACCCGTACGCGACCCTTTCGGACCGTTCGCCGACCACTGTCCTGGTTCTGACCACCCTGGAACCGCGCAAGTAAACGCCTGGCGTTCCCCTCACCGCCCGGCGGCGTGCTGCTTGCCCAGGTAAGCCCTGCCGCCGCCGGGCGCACCCCACCTCTCTTATCCGGCCGTGACCTTCCACGGTTCCGGCCACCGCAATTCCCGAACGGAGGGAAACCGTGCGCTTTATCCTGCGCCGTCTGGGTTTCTACCTGATCGCCTTCTGGGCCTCCATCACACTGAACTTCCTGCTCCCGCGTTTCATGCCCGGCGACCCGGTCTCCCGCATGTTCGCCCGCACCCAAGGCAAGATGCAGCCCGAACAGATCGAGGCCCTGCGCAAGCTCCTTGGCGTGGACAGCCGACCCATCTGGGAACAGTACGTCGACTACCTGCACAACATCGTCACCGGCAACATGGGCGTGTCCATCACCCGCTTCCCCACCCCCGTCACCGAGGTCGTCGCCTCCCAGATCGGGTGGACCCTCCTGCTCGGCGGGACCGCGCTGGTGGTTGCCGCCGTCGTGGGCAACCTGCTGGGCATCCTCGCCGCCTGGCGGCGCGGCGGCGCGATCGACTCGGCGCTGCCGCCGCTGCTGATCTTCATCGGCTCCTTCCCGTACTTCTGGCTGGCGATGGGTGCGCTGTACCTGTTCGGCATGATCCTGGGTTGGTCCCCGCTGCGCCACGCGTTCACTGACGGCCTGGAACCGGCCTTCAGCTGGGAATTCATTTCTGACGCCGGCGCCCACCTGGTGCTGCCCGCCCTGACGATCGTGCTGGTCTCGATCGGCGGTTGGATGCTCGGCATGCGTAACACGATGATCGCCACCAACGCCGAGGACTACATCACCATGGCCGAGGCCAAGGGGCTCAGGCCGGGCCGCATCATGTTCCGCTACGCCGCCCGCAACGCCATGCTGCCCTCGGCCACCGCCTTCGGCATGAGCCTGGGCTTCGTGGTGGGCGGTGCGCTGCTGACCGAGGTGGTGTTTGCCTACCCGGGCGTCGGCTACCAGCTGCTCAACGCCGTGCAGGGCCTGGACTACCCGCTCATGCAGGGCCTCTTCCTGACCATCACGGCCGCAGTACTCCTGGCCAACTTCCTGGTGGACATCCTCTACGTCCGCCTCGACCCGCGCGTGCGCAGCAACTAGGGATTACTATGACGACTTACATCGAACCGTCACCTTCCGCGGCTGAAGCTGCGTTGGAAAGCCCGACGGCGGCACCGGGCGCTGCGGGCAAGGCGCCCGCGCCCCGCAAACCGAAACAGGGCCTCGTCCACGGGCTCCTGACAAACAGCAAGGCCATGGTGGGCACCGCGATCCTGCTGGTGTTCATCGCCCTGGCGCTGCTGGCGCCGGTCCTGTTCCCGGGCGATCCCTCCCGGATCACGGACATGGCGTCGCTCGAGCCGTCCGCCGAACACTGGCTGGGCACCACCGCCAAGGGCCAGGACGTCATGGCCCTGACCATCCACGGCGCCCGCAGCTCCCTGCTGGTGGGCCTCACCGTGGGCTTCGCCTCCACCTTCGTGGGGATCCTGGTGGGCCTGGCCTCGGCCTACTTCGGCAAGTTCATCGACGAGGCATTGTCCCTGGTCACCAACGTGTTCCTGCTCCTGCCCGGCTTGCCGCTGCTGGTCATCCTGGCCGCGTTCCTGCCACCGGGCCTGGGCACCGTGATTCTCGTGCTGATCGTCACGGGCTGGGCCGGTTCCGCCAGGGTGCTGCGCTCGCAGGCGCTGTCCATCCGCTCCAAGGACTTCGTGGCCGCGGCCGTGGTGTCCGGTGAGCGGGCAGGCCGGATCATGTTCCGCGAGATCCTGCCCAACATGGCCTCGATCGTGATGGGCACCCTGCTGGCCTGTGTCATCTACGGTATCGGCGCACAGGCGGGCCTGGAATTCCTGGGCCTGGGCGATGTCAGCACCGTCTCCTGGGGCAACAACCTCTTCTGGGCAGGCAACGAAGGCGCCCTGCTCACGGGCAGCTGGTGGGTGTTCGTCCCGTCGGGCCTGTGTATCGCACTGGTTGCTTTCGCCCTGGCCCTTATCAACTATGCCGTGGACGAGGTCACCAACCCACGCCTGCGCAAGATCAAGCCCGTTTCAGAAGGGAAGGCAGCGAAATGACCGTCTCCCAAGTCTCCTTCGGCTCGCACGAGCCGGTCCTGGAGGTCAAGGACCTCACCGTGAAGTACGTGGGCGACACCCGCTCCACCACCGCCGTCGACCGCGTCTCCTTCAGCATCGGCACCGGCGAGATCTTCGGCCTGGCCGGCGAGTCCGGCTGCGGCAAGTCGACCATCGCCAACTCGATCATGCGCCTGCTCAAGAACCCTGCGAAGATCGCCGGCGGCAGCATCCTCTTCGGCGGCAAGGACGTGCTGGCCATGAGCCCCGAGGAACTGCGCCGCTTCCGCTGGCAGGACGTGGCCATGGTGTTCCAGTCGGCCATGAACTCGCTCAACCCGGTGCTGACCATCGGCGAGCAGATCACGGACATCTACACCACCCACGCCGGCTACTCCCGCAAGGAATCCCTGCGCCGGGCCGCGGAACTGCTGGAACTGGTCCGGATCGATCCCGTCCGGCTCAGGTCCTACCCGCACCAGCTCTCCGGGGGCATGCGCCAGCGGGCCGTGATCGCCATGGCCGTGGCCCTCAAGCCCTCGCTGCTGATCCTGGACGAACCCACCACGGCGCTGGACGTGGTGGTGCAGCAGGAAATCATGGCCCAGATCAAGGAACTCCAGCACGAACTGGGCTTCTCCGTCCTGTTCATCACGCACGACATGTCCCTCATGGTGGAACTCTCCCACCGCATGGCCGTGATGTACGGCGGCCGGATCGTGGAAACCGCCAAGGCCTCGGACATCCACGCCAGCCCGCAGCACCCCTACACGCAGGCCCTCATGGGCGCGTTCCCTCCGCTCACCGGGCCGCGGGTTCCGTTGACGGGATTGGCCGACGGCGTGAAGTTCCGCAACATCCCGGACCTCGCCGAGGTCTCGCCCGGACATTTTGTGGCACCGGTCGGTGCCGATACTGCCGGCGCCGCCGGCGGACCCGTTCTGGAAGGAGCCTCCCGATGAGTGCCACTACTTTGGGTGCCGCAACACCCGTCGCCGGCACCACGCGCCCGGCCCTGGAAATCCGCGGCCTCAGCAAGACCTTCCCCATCGGCGGGCTGTTCTCCCGCAAGGCTGTCCGGGCCCTCCACCAGGTGGACCTCAGCCTGGGGCGTGGCGAAATCGTGGCGCTCGTGGGGGAGTCCGGTTCCGGCAAGAGCACCCTGGCCCGCTGCGTGGCCCGCCTCGAAAAGCCGAGCTCCGGCGAAATCCTGCTCGACGGCGTCGACGTCCTCAAACGCGACCGCTTCCAGGCCTCCCGGGCGTACCGTTCGCAGCTGCAGATGGTCTTCCAGGACCCCTTCGGCTCGCTCAACCCGGCGCACCGGATCGAGCACTTCCTGCGCCGCTCCCTGGCCATCCACGGCAAGGCCGGCTCCGCCGCCGAAACGCAGCAGCGCCTTGAGGAACTCATGGCCACCGTGGGCCTGCAGCCGGACATGCTCAACTCCTACCCGCACGAACTCTCCGGCGGGCAGCGCCAGCGCGTGGCCATCGCCCGGGCGCTCGCCGTGGAACCGCAGGTGATCCTCGCGGACGAACCGACGTCCATGCTGGATGTCTCGGTGCGGATCGGGATCCTGAACCTGATGCGCAAGCTCCGCGACGAGCAGGGCATCTCCATGCTCTACATCACGCACGATCTCGCCTCCGCCCGCTACCTCGCGGACCGCACGGCCGTGATGTTCGCCGGGGAACTCGTGGAGGAAGGCGAGTCCCTGGACCTCCTGGCCAACCCCGCCCACCCGTACACGCAGCTGCTGGTCTCCGCGGTGCCGGACCCCGCCCGCAGCGGCTCGTATGACCCCGTCCGCAGGGCGGAGCTGCGCGCCGCAGTGATGATGCCGGCGTCGTGCGCGTTCGACGGCGACCCCGAGCAGCCATGCTCCGCCGAGCAGCCCGTCCGCCACCGGGTGGGCAGCCCCGAGAACCGCCACTGGGTGCGCTGCCACTTGTACCGTCCAGCCGCCGGCTCGGCCGGCCACGCCCTCGTAGAATCCAAGGTCTCCTGAATGACTGAACTGACCCACCCGCTGGCCACCGTCCCCCGAGGCGAACTCGTGGCCCGCGCGGAAGCCGACCCGCACCGGCCCCGCTTCCACTTCGTGTCCCCGGCCGGCTGGCTCAACGACCCCAACGGCGTCAGCCAGTGGAACGGCACCTACCACCTCTTCTACCAGTACAACCCCGAGGGCGCCTTCCACCACCGCATCCTCTGGGGCCACGCCGTTTCCACGGATTTGGTCCACTGGGAGGATGTGCCCGTGGCGCTGGAACCGGATTCGGGCGCGGATGCGCCGGACCGGGACGGCTGCTGGTCCGGCGTGCTCGTGAACGACGGCGGTGTCCCCACCCTGGTGTACTCGGGCCGGCACGGCGAGCGGGAGCTGCCCTGCGTGGCGGTCGGCTCGCCGGATCTGCGGAGCTGGAGCAAGGCGCCGGAGAACCCGGTGATCGCGGCCCCGCCCGCCGGCGTCGACATCACCGCCTACCGCGACCACTGCGTCTGGCGCGAAGGCGAGAAGTGGCGGCAGCTGGTGGGTTCGGGTATCCGCGGCCGTGGCGGCACTGCGTTCCTCTACGAATCCGCGGACCTGCGCTCCTGGGACTATGTAGGGCCGCTCTTCATCGGGGACGCCTCGGGTGACCCGGAGGCCACCGACTGGACCGGCACCATGTGGGAGTGCGTGGACCTGTTCCGCGCGGGCGCCGGAACCCTCGGTTCCGCTTCGGCCGAGGCGGCGCCGGACGCGCTGGTCTTCTCTGCATGGAACGACGGCGACACCCGCCACCCGCTGTACTGGAGCGGCCGGTATTCCGGCGACTCCTTCGAGCCCGCCGCCCTGCAGCGGCTCGACTACGGCGGCCGCTACTTCTACGCCCCGCAATCCTTCCTCGACGAATCCGGCCGGCGCATCATGTTCGGCTGGCTGCAAGAAGGCCGCCCCGAGGAAACCGCCGTCGAGGCCGGCTGGTCCGGCGTCATGAGCCTGCCCCGCGTCACCACCCTCGCCGCGGACGGCACCCTGTCCTTCGCACCCGTGCCCGAGCTGGAGCGGCTGCGTACCGGACATGTCCACCTGCCGGGGCAAGTGCTGGTGGGCGCCGGAACCCCGGTGGTTCCCGGCATTTCCGGAAACCAGCTGGATCTCGAAATCGAACTGCAGCTCTCCGCCGGTTCCGTGGTGCGGCTCGGGGTGCTCGGTTCCGACGACGGACGCGAGGAAACCAACGTCGAACTGGCCCTGGACGCGGACGGCACCTCCGGAACCCTGCGGCTGGACCGCAGCCGCAGCAGCCTCTCCGCCGAAGAGGAAGGCCTCGACGCCGAGCCGCGCGAGGGGCCGGTGACGATGCCCGAGGGCCGCGTCTCGCTGCGCGTGCTCGTGGACCGCTCCGCCGTCGAGATCTTCGCGAACGGCAAGCCGCTCACCGCGCGCGCCTATCCGGAACTCCTTGGCGGGCGCGTCAGCCTGGGCGCCGTTGCCGGATCCGCGCGGCTCCTGTCCTTCGACGCCTGGACCATGGGGGAGATCTTCGGAGGAGGTGGCCGCGTCCTTTTCCCGTAAACCCCGTTGAGTGCTCAGTTGTGGCGGTCTTTCACGCGAAAAACCCGCCACAACTGGGCACTCACGTCTGGTGCAAGCCATTCATCCGTTGATCAAAGGCGATCTGAATGCATAAAAGAATAGTTGCCGGCTTCACGGCCGCGGTCCTTGGCGTGGGTTTCGCGGGAACAGGGGTCGCCGTTCCCGCGGCGGCCGTCGGCCCGGGCCCGGTCACCCTCAACAGCACCACCAGCACCATGCCGGACGCAGTGGGCGTCAGCGGCAGTTGGACCCGGACCGCGCAGGGCGGGTACACCGCCGTCGCGCAGCCCGGGCAGAACGCGGCGGCCATCAGTGAACAGCTCGTGGCCGGCACCGCCCGCTACACCGCCGGAGTAAAGGTCGACGCCGGAACGCCCTACGGCGTGGGGGCGCTCGTCTTCCGGGCCACCCCCGACGCCGGGGCCGGGTACGCGGCCACGATCGACCCGAACCTGGACCGGGTGCGGCTGTTCGACCTGGCCACGGGCCAGGACATCGCCACCCCGGCCTCGGTTCCGCTGAATACCGGCCAGGACTACACCGTGGACGTGCACGTGGACGGGCCGCGGATCTACGTGGCGGTGGACGGCGTGGAACGGATCGACGCCACGGATTACCGCTACAACTCCGGCCACGTGGGCCTGCACGCCTACAACGGCACGGTCTCCTTCGGCACCCCGGGCGTGCGGACCATCGACGCCAACGTGGACGGCTGGTCCGTGTCCTCCGCCTCCGCCTGGCAGGCCACGGCCACCGGATTCCGCGGCGCGGCCCCGGCGGACACGAACATCCGGGCCGTCGCCACGGGCCAGTCTCCCGCGGACGTGGACTTCACCTCCGACATCCAGCTCACCTCCACGTACGGGGTGGGGGCGGTCCTGTTCCGCAGCAACTCCGCCGGTACCTCCGGCTACGCCGCCGAGGCGGATCCGAACGCCGGCCGGCTGCGGCTCTACCGGGTTTCGGACAACACCACCCTGGGCACCTTCGCCACGGCAATTGAACTGAACAAGGTCTACCGGCTGCGGGTCACGGCCTCCGGGTCCCAGCTGGCCGTGTACTGGCAGACCGACTTCCTGGACCCCAACGGCGCCATGCCGTCCATCACGGCCACCGACTCCACAGCAGCCTCCGGGAACGTGGGCCTGCTGTCCTACAACGGCACGACGGTGTTCCAGGGCATGACGCTGCGCGGACTCGAATCGCCGCTGCAGGGTTGGCGTTCCGGCGCGGGTTCCTGGGAACCTGACGCGCTCGGGCTGCGCGCGACGGCGTCGTCCGGTACTGGCTCCCCAAATGCAGCGGTGCGGTTCGTCCCGGCGGTTGCGTCCGACGTCGTCGCCTCCTTGGACCTGAACGTCACCTCTCCGGCGACCGCCTCGCTGGTGGTCCGGAGCAATGCCGACGGCAGCGGCGGTACGGAACTGCGGATCGATCCCGCAGCTGGCACCGCGAAAGTGTACAACCGCGCCACCTCGGCTTTACTGCTGTCCGGCACGCTTCCGGCCGGCAGCTTCACGGGGTCGCAGCAGACTGCGCTGTCCCCGTTCAACCGGGTCCAGCTCACGCTGCAGGGCAACACCGCCACGGTGCTGGTAAATGGCACAGCTGTGCTGAATGGCAACGCGGGAACGGCCCCGGGGACCGGCATCGCGCTGCTGGCGGACGGCGGCACCGCGGTGTTCCAGAACGTCCGGGCCGACGCTGTGGAGGAGTACATGAACGGGCTCTACCAGCCCGGCTATCACTACTCGCAGGACTCGGGCAGCAGCTCGGACCCCAACGGCCTGGTCTACTTCGCCGGTGAATACCACCTCTTCCACCAGGACCGCGGCCGCTGGGCGCACGCCGTCAGCACGGACCTGGTGCACTGGAAGCAGCTGCCCATCGCCCTGCCGCACCTGGCCTCGGGGGAATCGTGGTCCGGTTCGGCCGTGGTGGACGCCTCGAATACGAGCGGGCTGTTCAACGGGGTGTCCGGTGGAGGACTGGTGGCGTTCTTCACCTCCTTCAACCACGACGCGCCCAACGGCAACCAGTCCGTCCGGGCCGCCTACAGCTCGGACAAGGGCCGCTCCTGGCGGCTCGTGCAGGACGCGCCCGTGGTGCAGAACCCCGGCGGCGCCAACGGCGGCTGGGACTTCCGCGACCCGAAGGTCAGCTGGGACGCTGTTGTGGGCACGTGGGTGATGGTGGTGGCCGCCGGCGATCACATCCGCTTCTACGCCTCCGCCAACCTGGTGTCCTGGACCTTCGCGAGCTCCTTCGGCTACGGCGACTGGGTCCGCGGCGGGGTGTTCGAATGCCCGGACTTCTTCTCCATGCCTGTGGAGGGACAGCCCGGAACCTCGCGCTGGGTGCTGTACTGGAGCACCGGCGCGGTCCGGGCCACCAACGGCTCCGCCGCGCAGTACGTCACCGGGACGTGGAACGGCAGCAGCTTCACCCCGGACACCACCGCCAGCCAGGTGCTCCAGGCCGACCACGGCCGTGACTACTACGCCGCCATGAGCTTCTTCGGAGCCCCGGGCGGACGCCGGATCATGATCGGCTGGATGAGCAACTGGGACTACGCCTTCAGCCCGCCCACCGGCCGTTGGAACGGCCAGCTCAGCATCCCGCGCGAGCTGAAACTGGTGGATGTTCCGGGGGCCGGGCTGCGGCTGAGCCAGTCCCCGGTTGTGGAGGAGGAGTCATTGAGGGCCTCCACCTGGCAGGCTTCGGACATCACCGTTACACCGTCGTCCGCCAATCCTCTGGCCGTCGCCTCGGGGCGTACCCTCGAACTCGAGGCCGAGGTGGGCCTGCCCTCGGTTGGCGGCGCTTCGTCGTTCGCCTTCGGGCTCCGCAAGGGGAGTGGCTCCACCGGTGCGCAGGAGACCTCCGTGACGTTCGACGCCGGTGCGGGCACTGGCCCGGGAACCGTCACCGTGGACCGTGGCAGCTCCGGTCGTGAAGACTTCACGCGCTACTTCGGCGGCACCTCGGCGGACAACGCCTCGGCGCCGTGGAACACGTCCGTGGTGGGTTCCGAGCGGCGGGTGAAGCTGCGGGTGCTGGTGGATTCGTCGTCGGTGGAGGTGTTCGGCGGGGACGGGACGGCGTCGATTTCCTCCCTCATCTTCCCGGACCCGTCCTCCACAGGGTTGTCCTTCACCGCGAGCGGCGGGACGGCGCGGCTGGTTTCGGTCAAGGTCCACCAGCTCGCGGACACTTCCCGCCTGACGTCCGCTCCGCCGTCGGCCCCGTTGCCTGCCGCGACGGGAAGCGCCCGGCACAACCTCGGCGCGTATTCGGTGGTGCCCGGCGGCCGCTGGGAAAGCACCGGCGCCGGACTGGCCGGTACCTTCGACAAGGACTCCACGGCCATGAGCCCGGGCTCGTTCACGGATGTGCGGGTCCAGGCCACGGTCCGCTTCAGCGGCGAACCCTTCGCTGGGGCCATGCGCAACCGCGACCTCGCCCCGGAGCACGGTTACGGCGGGGCCGGCTCGGTGCTGCTGCGTTCCTCGGCGGACGGGTCCAGCGCATACTACGTGAACCTTGACCCGAACCTGCGCGAAGTCCGCGTGTTCGTGCTGGTCAACGGGGTGTTCAACCCCACCACCGGCATCTTGGCGAAGGTCCCGTTGGCCCTTTCGCAGGGCGTGAGCTACCAGCTGGACACAGCCATCCGGGGGAACCGGATCACTGTTTCGGTGGACGGTGCGCAGCTGATCGACATCACGGATGCGCAGTTCAGCTCAGGGAAGGTGGGCGTAAACGTGTTCGACGGCCGCGCCGCCTACCAGGACCTGGTGGTTACGCCGCTCTGAGCCACCCTTGGCGCGAGTTGGCAGTTCACGGCAGTGTCTTCGCAGATTACTGCCGTGAACTGCCAAACCGGTGCAGGGAATGTGGGTTCCGGGCGAAGGCGATCCACTCCGCCTGATGGTCCGGGCGGAGGTGCCCCGCAGTCAGCCTGCGGAACTTCTCCTCCACCTCGGCCGGGCTGAGGGGATGCCGCGCACCGCCCCGGGCATGGTGCACGCGGGAGGCGAAGGTGCCGCGGTCCGTCACGACCTCAACCAAGGGCTCCCGCTCGTGTTCCGTATCGCGCACGACCTCGATGCGTGCCAGCTGCGCTGCTACCTCGGGGCTGTCGAAGTCCCTGAAGCCCTCGGGCATCAGCTCCCTGCCCTCCAGCAGCAGGGCCAGTGACACCGGCAGGCTCATCCGGGCCTGGGCGGCGTCCGCGGGCGCGGGCGGGCAGATCATGGGCCGCAGGAAATCGCTGATGTGGACCCGCACGGCCTGGACATCCGCGGGAGCCAGGCCCTCTGCGGCGAGGACGCCGAGGAAGCCGTCGATGGCCGTGTGGGCGCTGCGGCAGCTCGCGTACGGCTTGAGAGCGGAGTTCCCGAAGTGCCAGGTGGAGCCCAGGTCGTCCACCAGGACGCCGGGATCGACGCCGCCGCCCCCGCCGCGCCCGCCGCGCCCGCCGGCGCCGCCGGCGCCGCCGGCTCCCTCGAGCCCCGTATCTCCGTGCGTGGCGAAAAACCCACCCCAGACTGGCTCGAACACCTGCCACGGACCGCTCGCGCCCGCTTGGGCCAGGAGCGCCGCCTCGAGGCCGGCCCGCGCGGCCTGCCCAGGATGGAACTGCTTGGTCATGCTTCCGTCGGCGGAAAACGCCCAGCTGCCGGCGCTGGAACTCGCCGCGATGCCCAGGGCCGACGCCGTCTGCCCGCCGTCCAGCCCCAGCATGACCGAGGCGGCGGCCGCAGCAGCGAACACCCCGCAGGTCGCGGTCGAGTGCCAGCCGCGTGCGTTGTGCCGCTCGTAGCCGCCCAGGGCGAGCTGCACCCGGCGGCCCACTTCGTAGCCGGCCACCAGCGCTGGGAGGAGCCGCCCTCCCGGGCGGGCACCGCCGTCGGGCATTTCACCCGCGGGCAGAAGCGACAGCAGTACCGGAACCACGACGGCGCCGGAATGGTCGCAGCCTTCGGTGTCGTCGATCTCGAGGCAATGGGCGGCGACGGCGTTGACGAACGCGGCGTCCAACGGATCCACGGCGGCGCGGTGGTGCCCCAAACCTGCGACGCCGGCCAGCGGCACCGGACCCGGCCGCCGGAACACCGCCCGTGCGGCCCTGGCAGGCGGTTCATCCTGGCCCGCCACCATGGCGCCGAGAGTGTCGAGGAGGTGGTCGGAAGCCTTCTGGGCCAGGGCGGGGGAGAGGGGCCGCGACGTCATCCCGGCAACCCACTCACCCAAGCGGCGGGCCAGCGGCTGCGCCGTGAGGGGGCCGGCCGCCGTCGTCATGATTCCCGGGCTGACAGGTCGAGGAACCGGCGGTAGGGATGGTCTTCTTCCGCCGGCTGCCCGGCCCAGTGTGCGGCGAGTTCGCCGGAGGTCGCCAACCAGGCCTCCCCGGAGTTGATGGTGGAGGACAGGAAGTCCTCCAGCAGCCGCGCCCGGCCCGGCGTGCCCATGATTTCGGCGTTGAGCCGGAGCGTGAGCACGGTGCCGAAGCGTCGGGCGGCCGCGAACTCGATGTCCCAGTTGTCCCGGACCGCCTCAAGGCTCTGGATCCGCGACTGTCCCGGCGGGAAGGGCGGGTCCAGGTTGAAGCCCAGGTACTGCAGGTCCTCCAGTTCGTAGCGGAACGGCAGTTCCAGGACGCCGGTGCCGCCCAGCGGGAAGGGGCGGTCGTCGCCCGGCAAGGAAGAGGACCACTGGAAACCGGCCCCGGCCATCACCTCGGGGAAGCCCGGTTTCCACTCGCCGGAGGGCGTGCGGAACCCCCGGGGTTGGACACCGGAGACCTCTTGCAGGGCCCGGGCGCCGTCGAGCATTTCCGCCACTTGGGCGTCGAGGTCCAGGCCGTCGAAGTCCAGGTGGTGCATGCCGTGGCTGGCCACTTCGTGCCCGCCCTGGACCACCGAACGGACCAGCTCCGGGTATTGCTGCGCGACGGCGCCGGGGACGAACCAACTAGCCCTGACGCCCAGCCGCTCCAGCACGCGCAGGAGCCGGGCGGCGCCGTGGTCCGGGCCGTACTGCCCCACCGAGCGGGACTTCAGGCGGTCCCGGTGCCCCGGGTCGAGGGCCAGGAAGGGCAGGTCACCGTCGACGTCGATGGTGACGACGACGGCGCAGCGCGCCCCGTGCGGCCAGACCGGTGAGTTGTTCATCGCGGGAGCCTTTCGTTCCAGTCCTCGGCCACGGCGCGGGAGGTGGTCACGTGAACCCGTCCCGAGTCCAGGAGCCTGCCGAGGAATTCGTCCAGCAGGAGGGCGCGGCCGGGTGTGCCGATCACCTTGGGGTGCCAGATAGTGCTGACCATGAGGCCCTCGTCCGCCGCGGCGAGGATCTCGTCGAACCAGCCGTTGAAGACCGGACGATAGGGCGCCACACGGTCCAGCCCGGACGGGAAGTTCGGGGCCCGGTGGTAGGCGAAGGCGGTGTAGTCGTCGAAGAGGGACTTCGCCGGCAGCTCTATCAGGCCGTTGTCCGCGTGCCGGAAGGGCAGGTCGCCGTTCCGGAGCGAGCTGGAGTACAGCAGTCCTTCCTCCGCGAGGAGCCGGGCGGTGCGTGGATGCCAGTCGCCCGAGGGGGCCCGGAAGCCAACCCCCGGCGCGCCGAGGAGCTGCCGGAAGATGTCCCGGCTGCGGCGGATGATGGCCCGCTGCTTCTCTTCGGCCTTGCCGAAGAACACTTCGTGGCGGTGCCCGTGGTGGGCCATTTCGTGGCCTTGTTCGAGGACCCTGCGGCAGAGTTCCGGCCACTGTTCCACCACCCAGGACGGGGTGAAGAAGGTGGCTGTGAGCCCGTGCCCGGCCAGGATATCCAGGATCCGGGGCATGGCCCGGTGCGGTCCGTAGGCGCCCAAAGTGAAGTAGCCCGGCTTGCGCCAGAGGGCGCCGGTGAGCATGGCATCTCCGGTGGGTCCGTCGAGGTCGAAGGCCAGGGCCAGTGTGGCGCTGCGCAGTGGTGCGCTGCTGTCCACACCGGCCCCGGAGGTATCAGGCTTCACCGCTTACTTGACCCCGTTCAGCACCGGATCCGTGAGGCCGTAGCCCACGTTGTGGGAGTCGAGGATCTTCTTCAGGGTGCCGTCGTCCTTCATGGCCTGGAAAGCCTTGACCACCTTGTCCTGCAGCGCAGAGTTCCCCTTCTTGGTGGCGGCGCCGAACGGAAGCTCATTAACGTTGCCCAGGACCATGGCGTACTTGCCGGGGGACTTCTTCTCGAAATAGACCAGGTTTTCCGCGCCCTGGATGGCCAGCTGCGCGCGGCCCTGGTCCAGCTGCAGGCGGGCCGCCGCGCCGGAATCGGTCGGCACGATGTTCACGGCCGGCTTGCCGGCGCCCTCGCACTTGTCCTTGCTGAAGCGCTGGAGCGCCGGGTAGTAGTCGGTCTTGGAGCTCACGGCAACGCTCTGGCCGCACACGTCGGTGTCCTGCGTGAACTTGGCTTTGTTGGCGCCCAGCACGTAGAAGCGGCCCACGGACTTGAAGTAGTCGATGAAGTCGACGGTCTTCTGGCGCTCCACGGTGTCGGACATGCCGGAGAAGACGATGTCCACGCGGTCGGTCCGGACGGAGTTGATGAGCTGGTCGAACTTCTGCTGGGTGTACTCGACCTTCAGGCCCACGCGCTTCCCGATTTCGGTGACGATGTCCACGTCCACGCCCACCAGCTGGTTGCTGCTTTCATCCAGGTACTCCATGGGCGGGAAGTCTGGGGACAGGCCGACGCTCAGGACGCCGTCCTTGATGGTGCTGAGTTTGCCGTCAGCGCTCTTGGCTTGCGCGCCGCAGGCCGTGAGTGCCAGGGCGAGGCCTACGACGGCGATGCCGCCTGTGAGGATGTTCTTCTTCATGGTCTTCCTTCGGGGGAGTGGGTTTTTCCGGGGGATGAGGGGAGAAGCCTGGATTACTCGGGGACGCCTACTTCGGTGTCCTATTTGAGGACCCGGGACAGGAAGGCCCGGGTCCGGGGGTTCTGCGGGTTGTCGATCACTTCGGCAGGGCTGCCCTGCTCCACGATCACGCCGCCGTCCATGAAGACCACCCGGTCCGCAACTTCTCGTGCGAAGCCGATTTCATGGGTAACCACGATCATGGTCAGGCCACCGGCGGCGAGTTCCTGCATGACCTTGAGGACTTCGCCCACCAGTTCCGGGTCCAGGGCGGACGTGGGTTCGTCGAACAGCATGAGCCGCGGTTCCATGGCCAAGGCACGGGCGATCGCGACACGCTGCTGCTGGCCGCCGGAGAGCTGACGCGGATAGGCCGTGGCCCGGTCCGCGAGGCCCACCTTCTGAAGCAGGGCCATGGCTGCTTCGTTGGCCACTGCCGCGCTGTGCCCGCGCACCAGTCGCGGAGCGTGGGTGATGTTTTCCAGTACGGTCATGTGCGGGAACAGGTTGAAGCGCTGGAAGACCATGCCGATCTCGCTGCGCTGCCGGGCGATGGCGTTCTCGTGGACCTGCTGGAGGACCTCGGGGTCCTGGGTGCGGCGGTGTCCGATGACTTCGTCGCCCACGAAGACCAGCCCGGAGGTGGGCTGCTCGATGAAGTTGATGCAGCGCAGGAGGGTGGACTTGCCGGAGCCGGAGGGACCCAGGATGCAGACCACTTCGCCGCTGTTCACTTCCAGGTCGACACCCTTGAGGACTTCGTTGGGGCCGAAGTTCTTGACGATGTTTTCTAGCTGGACAAGGGGCTGGATGCTCATGCGACGCTCCTACGGCTGGTGAAGAACCAGACCACCTTCTGCCAGGGGGTCAGGGGCAGTGCCTTGCTGGAACTGCCCTTGGCGAAGCGGCGTTCCACGTAGTACTGGATGACGGACAGGACGGACACGGCCAGCAGGTACCAGATGCCGGAGGCGATCAGCAGCTCCATGATCATGTTGTTGACCAGGTAGACGTGCTGGGCCTCGTTCAGGACTTCGGAGGCGCCGATCGCGGATGCCAGCGAAGTGGTCTTCAGCATGCCGATGGTTTCGTTGCCGATCGGGGGCAGGATGACCCGCATGGCCTGGGGCAGGACCACCGTCCGCATGATGTCGGTACCAGGAAGACCGAGGGCCTTGGCCGCTTCCCCTTGGCCTTCGTCCACGGACAGGATGCCGGCGCGGACCACCTCGGAGGTGTAAGCGCCCTGGTTCAGGCCCAGGCCCAGGATCGCCGCCACGAAGGGCGAGACGATGTCCACGGTACGGCCTTCGATCAGCCCGGGAATGCCCACAACGGGGAACACCAGGGCGATGTTGAACCAGAGCAGCAGTTGCAGGTACACCGGGGTGCCGCGGAAGAACCAGACGTAGATCCAGGCGATGCCGCTCACCACCGGGTTGGAGGAGAGCCGCATGACGGCGACCAATACACCCAGCGCGATGCCGATCAGCATGGAGACGGCCGTCAGGACCACGGTGATGCCCATGCCGGACACGATCGCCGGAAAGGTGAAGTATTCGCCTACCGTGGGCCAGTCGATCTGGGCCCCCGCGAAGGAGGCGACAATCCAGGCCAGCACGGCCGCCGTCGCGATCGCGGCAATCCAGCGGGCCCAATGTTTGACCGGAACAATCCGGTAGGTGACGCGCGCAGTGACTTGGGTGGGCGTCATGGCGAAACCTCCTGGGAGTCGGGAGTAACGGAGTCGGGGGTGGCGAAGCCGGCCAGGCTGCTGGCCAGCGTGCCACGCAAGGCGCTCGCCTGACGGTCGATGTTCGACGGCGCGGTGCCGCCGGGTCCGGAACGCCGAGCCAGTGCTGACTCGATGCTGAGCCGGTCGAGTGCCGCTTCTGTGATGCGGGAGTCGATGGACTGCGCCTGGGCCAGGCCCAGCTCTTCCAGCCCGATGCCTTCGGCCTCGCAGAAGTGCACCACCTCGCCGGCGACGTCGTGCGCCTCGCTGAAGGGGATGCCCTGTTCCGCGAGCCAGTCGGCCAGTTCGGTGGCGAGCGTGAAGCCCTGCGCCGCCTGGCGGCGCATTGTGTCGGCACGGACGGTGAAGGTGCGCACCATGCCGGTGATGGCGGGCAGCACCAGTTCGAGGGTGTCCGTGCTGTCGAAGGAGAAGTGCTTGTCCTCGGCAAGGTCGCGATTGTAGGCGAAGGGGAGCCCCTTCAGTACGCCCAGCATGCCGCTCAAGTTGGCGTTAAGGCGGGCCGCTTTGCCCCGGGAGAGCTCGGCGATGTCCGGGTTCTTCTTCTGCGGCATGATCGAGGAGCCCGTGGACCAAGAGTCGTGCAGCCCGATCCAGCCGAACTGGGTGGTGGACCAGAGGCACAGCTCTTCGCTCAGCCGGGAGATGTCCGTGGCCAGCATGGCGGTGGCGTAGAGGAAGTCGGCTACGTGGTCGCGGCTGGAAACGCCGTCGATCGAGTTGACCACCAAGCCCGAGAAACCCTGCTCGCGCGCCGCCGTCCGGGGGTCATGGCTTAGCGGATTGCCCGCCAGTGCGGCCGCGCCCAGGGGGGAGAGCGACGACGATTCCCACGCGTTGCGGAGGCGCTGGACGTTCCGCGAGATCGCGGAGGCGTGCGCCAGCAGCTGGTGTCCGAAGGTGATGGGCTGGGCGGGCTGCAGGTGCGTGAAACCCGGCGCGGCGACGTCGCGGTTTTCCTCCGCCCGCTGGATCAGCGCCTCGACCAAGTCCGCCGCTCCCTCGGCAAGGCGGGCGGCTGCCGCCCGGAGGTAGAGCCGCAGTTCGTTGGCGGTCTGGTCGTTGCGGCTGCGGCCGGCCCGGAGCTTGCCGCCCAGGATGCCCAGCCGCTCAACGAGGACCCGCTCCAGGTAGCCGTGGACATCCTCGTCCTCGGCGGTGGGGCGCTCCTGCCCGGATTCGTGGTCGGCCACGATCTCATCCAGCGTGCTGCTGATCGTCACGCGCTCGACCTCGCTCAGCAGGCCGGCCCGGACCAGTTCACCGGCGTGGGCCTTCGAGCCGATGACGTCGAACCGGACCATGCGGTAGTACTCCGGAGGGCAGCGGGAGATGTCCTCAAGGGCCTTGGCCGAGGGGGCGGCGAAGCGCCCGCCCCAGAGTTTTCCCGCCTCATGGTGCCCGGCGTCTTGTGCCTGAGCAACGCTCATTCTGTGATCCTTCCCACAAGTTTCTCCGTGAATGTATGACAATATTTGCCATAGATGCCATTCAAGTCAAGAAATTGTCTGGCAAAATTGATTTCATGACATCGAATGGTGCGCTTGGGGGAGATCTGGGAACATGAGCGGCATGAGTGAAAGCAGGGGGGACGCGGGCGGGGTATCTACCCCTGCGGCCGAGACAATAGCCGAGGAGATCCGCCGCGCCATCGTCAGCGGCGAGCTTGCCGCGGGTGCCCCGGTGACCGAGAAATGGGTCGCCGAAAAGTACTCCGTTTCACGCACCACCATCCGTGAAGTGTTGAACTACCTCATCGGCGAGGGGTACCTGGTGCGCCGTCCGTACCACAGTGCGCAGGTGCGCTCGTTCACGGAGAAGGAAGTCCGGGACATCATGGAGGCCCGCGAACTGGTGGAAGTCCACGCGGGGATCCGGTCGATCGCGGCCGGCAAGGACAGCAAGGTGCGGCTCAGGGAGGCCCTGGCCAGCTACCTCGAGGCGATGGATTCCGGCGACATCGCCGAGAGTTCCCGCAGGCACCGCGAACTGCACGTGGCGCTGGTGGGGATGTCCGGGAACGAGCGGCTCATGAAGCAGGAGGAGCAGCTCATGATTGACTCCTCGCTCTTCGTGGCAGTCATCGACTCCCGGCGCGACGACATCGAGAAGATGAAGCGCGTCCACACCCAGCTGGTGGAGGCCTTCCTGGAAGGCGACCAGGAACTGTCAGTGCAGCTCGTGCGCCAGCACCTTGGCATGGTGGAGAAAGCCGCGATCGAGGAGCTGGAACCCTCGCCGCGCTGACTCGCGAGGAAGATGCCCGACGGCGGCACCCGCGCCTTTCGATGGAAGGTGCTTACCGCCGTCGGGCTCTGCTGGGATACTCAGCCGCCGGCCGTCACCGGCGGGAGGGCCGACCACGGGAAGGTGATCCACTTGTCCGTGCGGCGCCACTCGTAGTCCGGCGCCAGGATGGTGCGGGGCTTGGTGTAGAGGCACACGGTCCGTACCTCGGCGCCCCAGTCGGCGATCAGTTCGACCACCTTGGCCAGCGTGCGGCCGGAATCCGAGACGTCGTCCACCAGGAGAACGTTCTTGCCGTGCAGCGCGCCTTCGTCCAGCATCGGCGGCAGGACCACGGGCTCGGGCAGCACAGTGCCGATGCCGGTGTAGAACTCCACGTTCAGCGCGCCGCAGGCCTTGACGCCCAGCGCGTACGAGATGGACCCGGCCAGCAGCAGCCCGCCGCGGGCGATCGCGACGACGACGTCGGGCTGGAAGCCGCTGTCCACCACTGTCTGGGCGAGCTCGCGGGAGGCGTCCCCGAAAGCGTCCCACGAGAGGACTTCGCGTTCGGGTTCCGGGAGGACATCGGTGCCGGAATCATCGACGGCGGTCATGTCAGTACTCGCCCTTGATCACGAAGAAAGAGCCCCGGATCTCGCCGGCCAGCTTGGACTTCTGTCGGGCGAACTTGAACTTCTCCGCGAGTTCCTCCGGCACATCCATGCCCTGGGAAAGCTTGAAGCCGACAGCGCGCTTGCCGCCCTCCGCCAGGCTGTACATCACGTTGATGGACAGGCCGGATTCGTAGAAGACGTAGTCCATGCGCAGCCCGTCGACCTCGAAGGAAGACACCTCCAGCGGGGTGGAAGCGATGACGATCTCGCGCTCCTCGGCCAGGACACGGTGGATCCGCTCGAGGATTTCCGGGGCCTCCGCAGCGGGCGTGACCGTGAAAACGTGGCCGTACTTGTTCTTGTAGTAGCGCGCCTCGTTGGCGCGCAGCCCGGCGAGGGCCTCCGCTACGGGGGACGACTCAAGGCCCGTGGTGGAGACCTTCTCAAAATCAACGACGTACGACATGCACCCTCCCGATTGAAGTCCTGTTCAGGACAACCATAGCGAGCGGTGTGCTTCCGGAGGGCCCCACGCGAGTTGGCAGTTCACGGCAATCCGCCGGCCCAACACTGCCGCCAAGTGCCAACTCGCGTGTGGATTAGAGGGTCAGCGCCGGACTAAGGCCGCGCCGGATCAAGCTCCGGGGTGTGCGAGGTCATGCTGATCAACCGGCCGTGGGCGCCGAAAGTGAAATGCACCGGCTCGGTGCCGGCCTCGTCCCAGCCGAAGAGGTAGCCGTGCGAGCGGATGGCCCTGACATCGCGGTGGTCGGCAATCGTCACGGAGCCGCACGGGATCACTTTTTCGCGCCAGGTGAAGACGTAGATGCCCGGGCGGATCTGGAAGGTGGTGTTGGTGTCCGTGTCCGCCAGTCCGCGTTCGGGTCCGGCCAGGCACTGCCACGTGTACCACTGCGGGCTGAGATAGACGTGCTCGTAGGCGTGGATGTCGCTGTAGACCCACTCCACGCGGCGGCCGAGGAGCGCCGTGGTCTCTGCGACAGGCTCGCCGGTGGGCTCGGACCCCGTGATCACGCCGGGCAGGAACTGGTGGCGGACGGCGGTTTCGCCGGGCTCGGCGTGGCCCAGGGCGGCGCCGACAAACAGCACCCGGCCGAAGTCGAGGTCCACAAAGAGCGACACCGAGTAGTTGGGGTCGGCAGCAGACTGCCACTGCGCGTAGTAAAGGCCCTCGGCCACGGCGAATGCCTCGTAGTGATCGTCCCCCGACCGTCCCCCGGCGCTCCAGGCCACAGTGCCGGCGTCGAATTCGAAAACGAAGCTGCCGCCGCCGTCGTCCGCGGAATTGCCCGGCACGGCGTCAACCGTCACGGTCAGCTTGCTGCCGGCCAGGTCCTGGACCGGGGTGGCCTTGTTGGCGTCGAAACCGGGAGCCAGGCCGTCCAGGGGCAGCCAGGTGGAGGTGTCGAGGAGGTTGTTGCTCATGGTGTGTCCTTAGGTGCAGCCGGCGGCTCGAGGACCGGCCGTCGGCGGTGGCGGCATCAGGCCCGCTGTGTGCCGGGTCACGTTGCTCGGCGGGCTTGGCTCCAGCGTAGGGAGGCTCCCGGGCGGCTTCCTTGTCTGCGAGCGAAGGCCGCTTGTCGAAACTGGCAAGGCCGCGCGGCGACTCCTCCTCCCCAAGCCGGGCACCCAGCGACAAGTCGCGTTCGCGGCCGGTCAAGTGCCGGGACGGGATCCGCTGGCAGCATGGGTGGACAGTTTGCGGACAGGAGCGTGCGGTGGATCTTGGATTGGCGGGAAAGGTGGTGCTGGTTTCGGGCGCGGCCTCGGGCATCGGACGGGCGTGTGCGCTCGCCTTCGCCCGCCAGGGCGCCCGGCTGGCGCTGCTTGATGTCGACGACGACGCCGGAGCCGTCCTGCAGCGCGACCTCGCCGCGGTGCCGGGTGCGGGAGCTTCCCGCTTCTTCCGTGCCGACGTCAGCGAGGAGGCGGAGGTCCGCCGGGCCGTGGAAGCGGCGGCCGCTGCGTTCGGCGGGATCGACGCCGTGGTGGGCTGCGCCGGGATTTCCGGGCCGGTCGGAACCGGCCTCGAGGATGTGGAGGTGGCCGCATTCCGGCGCGTGATGGACGTGAACGTCACCGGGCAGTTCTTGCTGGCCAAGCATTCGGCGCCGTTCCTGCGCTCCTCGGCGAGCGGAGCCTCCTCCGAGGCCTCCGCCGCCGCTTCCGGACCCGGAACCATGGTGCTGCTGGCATCGGATTCCAGCTTCGTGGCCGCCCCGGGAATGGTGCCGTACAACGCCTCGAAGGGTGCGGTCCTGCAGCTGACCAGGGCGTTGTCCGTGGAGCTGGCTGCCGACGGCGTTCGCGTCAACTGCGTCTGCCCGTCCGTGGTGGACACCCCGATGGCGCGTACGGACCTCGGGGAAAGCTCAGAATCCCTGAACGCGCGCGACTTCCCGGTCCAGAGTCCGGAGCAGGTGGCCAACCATGTGCTGTACCTGGCTTCTCCTGCCTCCGCGCCGGTCAGCGGCACCAGCCTGGTGTCCGATTTCGGGTACCTCGCCCGCTCGTCCTTCCCCGCCTGAACCAACTCCTGAGCCCGTTCCACGATTTCCTACCCAAGGAGCAACCATGACCAGCACCAAACCACTCGCCGGCCAGGTGGCCCTCGTGACCGGAGGCGGCACGGGCATTGGCGAGGCCATCGCGGCCAGGCTGCTGCAGGAAGGCGCCGCGGTGGCCGTCGTCGGCCGCCGCAAGGAGCCGCTGGACGCCGTCGCACAGAAGCACGGCGCGTTCCCCGTGGTCGCGGACGTGGCCGACGCCGCGCAGGCGCGGGCCGCCGTCGACGCCGTGGTGGCGGAGTTCGGGCGGCTGGACATGGTGGTGGCCAACGCCGGCGGACACGGTTTCGCGTCCGTCGAAGACACCGACGACGCCGCGTGGCAGGCCAGCCTGAACGCCAACCTGACCACGGCTTTCACCGCCCTGCGCGAGGCTCTGCCGCAGCTGAAACAGAACGGCGGCCGTGCCGTTGTGGTGTCCTCCCTGGCCGGCTTGTTCGCGGGCCCGAACGTGGCGGGCTACACCGTGGGCAAGCACGCGCTCATCGGGCTCACGCGGTCGCTGGCCCGGGACTACGGCCGGCACGGCGTCCGGGTGAACGCGCTCTGTCCGGGCTGGGTCCGCACCCCGATGGCCGACGCCGAGATGGACCAGTTCGCCGAGGGCGCCGGGCTGTCCGGGCGCGAGGAAGCCTACGGCGCCGTGACCGCGAATGTGCCGCTCGGCCGGGCCGCGGAACCGGCCGAGATGGCGGGCGTGGTGAACTTCCTGCTGTCGGCGGACTCCTCGTACATCACCGGCGCGACCATCGTGGCCGACGGCGGTGCGCACGTGGTGGATCTGCCCACCATCGCCTTCGACGGCGTCGTCTGAGTCGCTGCGCGGCAGCAACCGGACGGTCAAACGAAGCAGTCCTCCTCCACAAGCTGCTCGTGGAGGAGGACTGCTTTCGTGTTCCGGAGGCTCGCGCCGCCTGAGGCTAGCGCTGCGCGGCGGCTGTGGCCACCGCGGCGGTTTCGCCGTCGGACATGGCCTTCCACTCGGCCACACGGGCCTGGTGGAGGGGCGACTTCCGCACCACCGCGTAGGCCACGCCCAGGATGGCGAACCAGATGGGGGTGACCAGCAGGGCGGTCAGGGTGTCCGGCTGGGTGGTCAGGGCCCACACCAGGAAACCGAAGAATGCGAAGACCACCCACACCATCGCGATGCCGCCCGGCATCTTGTACGGGGATGCGGCGTGCTGTTCCGGCCGGCGCTTGCGGTATACGAGGTAGCTGGCCAGGATGATCGACCACACGAACATGAAGCAGACGGCCGAGACGGTGGTGACCATGTCGAACGCCGCGCCGACGTCCTTGCCCGCGTAGAGCAGCACGACGCCGGCCAGCAGCAGTACGCAGGACAGGAACAGTGCGTTCTGTGGAACCTTGCGGCTGGAAAGCTTGCCGAACACCTTGGGGGCGTCGCCGTCGTTCGCCAGGCCGAACACCATCCGCGAGGTGGAGTAGATGCCGGAGTTGGCCGAGGACATGGCGGAGGTCAGTACCACCAGGTTCACCACGGTGGCGGCGATGCCCAGGCCCGCCAGGGAGAACATGGCGATGAAGGGGCTGTGGCCGGCCTTGAACTCGGTCCACGGGGTGACGGACATCAGGATGATGAGGGCGCCCACGTAGAAGAGCATTACGCGTACCGGGATGGCGTTGATGGCGCGGGGCAGGTTGTGCTCCGGGTTCTTGGTTTCGGCTGCTGCGGTGCCCACGAGTTCGATGCCCACGAAGGCGAAGACGGCGATCTGGAAGCCGGCCACGAAGCCCATGAACTCCTTGGGGAAGAAGCCGCCGTGCTGCCACAGGTTGGCGAACGTGGCTGCGCCGGCGTCGGACTTGAAGCCGGTGAAGATCAGCACCAGGCCCACCACGATCAGCGTCACGATGGCCACGATCTTGATCAGTGCGAACCAGAACTCGGTTTCGCCGAAGGCCTTCACCGTGGGCAGGTTCAGCAGGAGCAGGATCACGATGGTGGCCAGGCCCGGGATCCAGAGCGGGATGCCCGGCCAGAGCTCGTTGGCGTAGCCCGCGATCGCGATGACGTCGGCAACACCGGTGACCACCCAGCAGAACCAGTAGGTCCAGCCGGTGAAGAAGCCGGCCCAGGGGCCGAGCAGGTCGCCCGCGAAGTCGCTGAAGGACTTGTAGTTCAGGTTGGACAGCAGCAGCTGGCCCATGGCGCGCATGACGAAGAACAGCATGAAGCCGATGATCATGTACACGAAAATCACGGAAGGGCCGGCCACGGAGATGGTCTTGCCGGAGCCCATGAAGAGCCCCGTTCCGATGGCCCCGCCGATTGCCAGGAGCTGGATGTGGCGGTTGCTCAGCGAGCGGGAGAGGTGGGGCTCGCTGTCCCTGCTGGAGGCAGTGCGCTGCCCCGTGGTTGTCTGCTCAGACATATGTGGGTCCTTTGAGTGATTCGCCGCAAGAGTGATGTGGCTAACAAAACGACGTTCCAAAGGTAACGCTTGTCAGCCGAATTCGCATGATTGAACGTTTTACTCTGAATTTCGCACTTCGGGGTTTGCCGGTGGATTGCGCGTTCAGGGCGTGGCACGCTAGGCCCATGAGCTCCGTTTCTCCGCACGGCACGCCGGCCGGACGTACCCTGGCGGCCTTCGACGTCGACGGCGGAACCTTCGCCCTCCGCCGCGCGGCCCGTGCCGATCTGCCCGCCATCCTCGGCCTGCTCGCGGCCGACCAGCTCAAGCGCGAGGACGCCTCCGATCTTGCGCCGTACGAGCGGGCCTTTGACGCCATCGACGCCGATCCCGCCCATGTCTTGGTGGTCGGCGAACCCCGCACGGACGCGCACCGCTTCTACGAGCGGCTGGGATTCGTCGCCAGCCACGAAGGCATGAAGCTCAAGCTCTGAACTGCGGCCGAGTGTCTGTCCGCTCACATTCCATTTACTTTAGGGAACCTAACTATTAGGCTTCCTAAGTATGAACACCGAACGCCCCGCCGACGCCCTGATCGACCTGGCCCAGGAATTCCGCAACGCCCTGCGCCAGAGCGTGTACGTCCTGCGGCGGTTGGACGCCCACGCCGAATTGAGTTCGGCGCAGCTGAGCGTCCTGAAGATGGCGCTCGACGGCGGCGCCCGGGTGGGCGAGATCGCCCGCGACCTCGGAGTGAAAGTTCCCAGTGCCACGGAGCAGATCATCCGGCTCGAGCGCGCCGGGCTGCTGCGCCGGGAAGCCGACCCGGATGACTCCCGCGCAGTGCGGGTGCTTGCCACCGCGGAAGGACGCGCCGCCGTCGCCCTCGCGGACCGCCGCCGCAATGAACACATTGCCGCGATCCTCGCCACCCTCGGCGAGGACGAACGCGAGGCGATCAGCGCAGCCCTGCCGGTGTTCCACAAGATCAACAGTTCGGTCCGGGACTGAACCCGCCCGCAAACGAACAGCCAAACCAACCCACGCACGCACGACAGGAGCGTCACGCCATGAACGGCCAGCTCGCAGAGCACCTGCAGCCAGCAGAAGAAACCCTCGAGGCTGAGAAGGCCTCATTCCTCAAGCAGCCCAAGGCTGTGTGGGCCACCGCCATTGCGGCGGTCTTCGCCTTCATGGGCATCGGCCTGGTGGATCCCATCCTTCCGGCCATCGCCAAGAACCTGGAGGCCACTCCCAGCCAGGTCTCCCTGTTGTTCACCAGCTACTTCCTGGTCACGGCCGTGGCCATGCTCATTACCGGCTTCGTCTCGTCCCGGATCGGCGGCAAGAAGACCCTCATGATCGGCCTGGCGTTGATCGTGGTGTTCGCGTCGCTCTCCGGATTCTCCGGTTCCGTCACTGAACTGGTCAGCTTCCGGGCCGGCTGGGGACTAGGCAACGCGCTGTTCGTGGCCACCGCGCTGGCGGTGATTGTCGGCGTCGCGAGCGGCGGGGCGGGAACCGCGATCATCCTTTACGAAGCCGCCCTTGGCCTGGGCATCTCGCTCGGCCCGCTGCTCGGCGCCCTCCTGGGCGGCTGGCAGTGGCGCGCACCGTTCTTCGGCACCGCGGTGCTCATGGCCGTTGCGTTCATTGCGTTGATGGTGCTGCTGCCCAAGACCCCGGCGCCGGCGAAGAAGGCGCGGCTGCGTGATCCGCTGCTGGCCCTGGGCCACAAGGGCCTGCGGACCACCGCGGCCAGCGCGCTCTTCTACAACTACGGCTTCTTCACCATCCTGGCCTTCACCCCGTTCATCCTGGGCATGGATGCCTACGGAATCGGCGCGGTGTTCTTCGGCTGGGGCGTGGCCGTGGCCGTGTTCTCGGTGTTCGTGGCCCCGATGCTGCAACGCCGTTTCGGCACCAACAACGTCCTGGTGGGTACCCTGGCGGCCCTCATGCTTGACCTGGTGGGGCTGGGACTGGCTGCGGGGCACTCGGTGCCGGCCGTCGTCGTGCTGGTCATCGTCGCCGGTGCGCTTCTGGGCATCAACAACACGCTCTACACGGAGCTGGCGATGGAGGTCTCCGACTCGCCGCGGCCGGTCGCCTCGGCCGGGTACAACTTCGTGCGCTGGATGGGCGGCGCGCTGGCCCCGTTCGCCGCGGCGCAGCTGGGCGAGCACTTCGGCCCGCAGCTGCCGTTCTTCGCCGGAGCCGTGGCGCTGCTGCTGGCAATCGCCGTGGCCCTGGGCGGCCGGAAGTTCCTGGCCGCCCACGAACCGCACCTGGTCTGAGCCGCACACCCAACTAGCTCGCAGTTGTGGCCGTTTTGGACGCCCAAAACGGCCTTAACTGCGATTCAGTTGGGCTAGTCGCTGCTGACCGCCGAGACCTTGGCGCCCTTCGGGACGAACAGGGTCTCGGCCTGTTCCAGCGACATGCCGTTGGTCTCGGGCACCTTGAACATGACGAAGAAGAACGACGCCGCCGCGAACAGGGCGTACATGCCGTAGGTCAGCGGCAGGGAGCCGGCCGCCATCACCGGGAAGCTCAGCGTGATGGCGAAGTTGGCCACCCACTGAGCGGCTGCCGCGAGGCCCAGGGCACGGCCGCGGATGCGGGACGGGAAGATCTCGCCCAGCAGCACCCATACCAGCGGGCCCCAGGACACGCCGAAGCTGACCACAAAAAGGTTCGCCGCCACGAGGGCCACGGGGCCCCAGACACCCGGCAGCGCGATCTCGGTGCCGTGGCCGGTGGCCGAGGAAAACGCCAGGGCCATGGTGCCCAGGGATGCGGCCATGCCGATGGAGCCGGCCAGCAGGATGGGGCGGCGGCCGATCCGGTCCACCAGGGCGATGGCCACGAGCGTCACCAGGATGTTGGTGATGGAGGTGGCCACCGAGATCGTGAGGGAGTCCTTCTCCTGGAAGCCGACGGCCTTCCACAGGGTGGTGGAGTAGTAGAAAATCACGTTGATGCCCACGAACTGCTGCAGCACGGAGAGGATGATGCCGATCCACACCACCGGCTGGAGGCCGAACGCGTTGCCGCGCAGCGAGCCCTTCTTGGCGGACAGCTGGTCCAGCTGGATGGATTCGCGGATCTCGCGGATGTGGCGCTCGGTGTCGTCGCCGGGCATGAGGGCGTCGAAGGTCTTGCGGGCGGCGTCTTCCTTCCCGTTGAGGACCAGGAAGTGCGGGGACTCCGGCAGGGTGTAGGCGATCACGCCGTACACGGCGGCGGGGACGGCGCAGGCGATGAACATCCAGCGCCACGCCTCGAGGCCGAACCAGAAGTCCTGGTGTGCGCCGCCGGCGGAGGTGGCCAGCAGCGCGTCCGACAGCAGCGCCGCGAAGATGCCGCTGGTGATGGCAAGCTGCTGCAGGGATGCGAGCCGGCCGCGGATCTGGCGCGGTGAGATCTCGGAAATATATGCCGGCGCGATCACCGAGGCGAGGCCGATGCCCAGACCACCCACGAGGCGCCAGAAGATCAGGTCCCAGACGCCAAACGCCAGGCCCGTGCCGATCGAGCTGACCAGGAACAGTGCCGCTCCGAGTTTCATCGCTGGCACCCGGCCGCGGCGGTCTGCGACTTTCCCGGCAAGGTACGCACCGGCGGCGCAGCCGAGGAGGGCGATGGCCACGGCGAAGCCTGTAACAGCCTCGCCCAGCGAAAATTCGGCCTTCATGGCGTCTACTGCGCCGTTGACCACCGAGGAATCGAAACCGAAGAGGAACCCGCCGACTGCCCCTGCGATGGCAAGGCCAATGACCTTTCGGTGGACGCCGGCATGGCTGGCGGAACTGGAAATGGGCATGTCTCTCCCTTGAGGACTGGGTGGCTTGGGGTGGCGCGGCAATCGTCGGCTGCGGACTCCAAATGGAGGCGCCGGTGCACTCGCGCTAAACAGTGTGGCACGCCACAGCGCCGGATTTCCATTGTGTTAAAGAGTTGAAGGCTTGTGACGCTGCGCACCACGGGACCCTGGCCGGTCACAGCAAGCAGCACCCGACGGCGTCACGCAGCGCAGGTTAAACAAGAACGCCGGACCCTCCATCGCGGAGATTCCGGCGCCTTTGGATGGCCGGGCGCGGGGCCTGGTCAGCTCCGCTTAGGAAACGGGGTGCGTGAACGGGACCCGCTCGAACGAGAGGACGCCCGGTGCATCCTCCGGATTGACCGTGACTAAACAGCCCGCCACCGGCTCAGCAGAGGCGGGGACCGCGGCGCTAACCATGCCCTGTATCAGGTGGTCCTGGTCCGCATGGCCTCGTGTCAGCGAACCAAGGATTACGTGGCCAAACGTGCGTCCGAGGGTAAGAGAAAACGCGAAATCATACGCTGCCCCAAACGCTACGCAGCCAGAGAAATCTACCGCCAAATCACCAACCCCCGGCCGGCACCCAACAACTCCGACCTCCGCCGCATACGCGCCGAACTCGGGCTCACCATCACGACCGTAGCCGGCGAACTTGGCCAATGGGTCTCCACCATTTCGCGTCTCGAACGCGGACGCATTCGTAATGACGACCTAGCTGCGACTTACAGACAATGGCTCACCGAGCAGGGCCAGTCGGGGACTGGCCCTGCAGCCGCGCGCGCCAAGTCTTGCTGACAGGGGGCGAGGTTTTCCTGTCGTGCTTAGGACAGGGCCAAAGCGACCGGCCCCGCAAACTGCCTTGACTCACATAGTGAGCTCATGCTCATATTGTAGGAGTGTGACTTGGCTTACCAAAACGAATACATGGATCCAATGGAGGATTTCTCATGGAAGATTGGCAAATACTTAGCATCACCGCGGCGGTGATTGTCGGCATCGTCGTGATGATCCTTCGGCTCCGCCTGAATCCTGGAATGTCGCTGGTAATCGGCGCTGCTGCATTGGGCCTGCTTACGGGCCTGGGAGCGGCCGACACCACGAAAACCGTGATGACCGGATTCGGTGACATCATGACGAAGGTCGGGTTGCTCATCGCGTGGGGCGTCCTGATGGGTGCCATCCTCAACGAAATGGGCGCCATCTCAAAGCTTGTCGACAAACTGCTTCGTGTCTTTGGACCGAAGGGAGTGCCCTACGCCCTGGGCCTGACTATTGGCACATTGCTCCAGTCGATCTTCCTCGATGTCCTTCTGGTGATGAGCGCGCCGCTGGCACGCAGGATCGCCCCAAAACTGGGCAAATACGGGACAGCGAAAATAGCGACCGCCATGGCCATCAGCCTGGAGTGCGGCATTGTTCTTATGGTCCCCGGCGTCGCCACGGTCGCCCTGGCCGGGCTTCTCCAGGTACCGCTCGGCGAAATGCTTATCTTCGGCCTTCTGGTCATCATTCCCACGATCGTCGTCTCAATCATCATCATGAACTTCTTCATCCGCCGGGGCTTGTGGAAGACAGATATCGACGAGGAACAGGCCGTTGCCGAATCTCCGGCGCTGGAAGACACCGACGGAATGGTCGTCCACACCCACGCCCATGAGCACAGCGAATCAGCAGAACCTAAGGCTCCTCATGCCGTTGCCCACGGCGCCGCCACGGGCGGCGCAACTTCCAGCCGTGTAGGTCTGTTGCCTCACGACGTGCGGACTCCCGGAACGAAGACATCCCGCGAACCCGGACTCTTGGTCATGTTCGGGCCCATGCTCCTTTCGCTCGTGCTGATCGCCTCCGGCGCCTTCCTCAAGATGGCCGGCATCACCACGGACATCACCGTTTTCCTCTCCACCCCCGTGGTTGCCCTGCTGATCGGGCTGTTGGGGACGAGCCTTGTCGCGCGCCTGGCAATTGGCACCAAACGCGTCGAGGCCGCGGTCGCAAACGGTTTCAAGGAATCCGGACAGATTCTGATCCTGACCGGTGCCGGCGGTTCCCTTGCGGCAATGGTCGCCACCAGCGGGATGGGCGACATCCTAGGAAAGTACTTCTCCGCTTCGGGCGTGGCACCGCTCCTGGTTGTCTGGGTAATCGCTGCCGTCCTTCACATCGCCGTAGGCTCCGTCTCAATTTCGGCCATCACGGCTGCCGGGCTGCTCGCACCCATAGCCCCAGCACTCGGGATCAATCCCGTGCTGCTGGCTCTTGCAGCGGGGGCGGGATCAATGTTCCTTGTCCACGTCACGTCTAATACTTTCTGGCTGCTGCAGTCCATGCTCGGCCAAACCACCCGCGGAACACTGAAGAGCTGCACCCTGGGCGTCTCCGTGGCATCGGTAGTTGCACTCGGTTTCACCCTCGTACTGAGCATCTTCATCTAGATAGGGAACAAAGCTAATGACACTCAACGCCGCAGTAGCCCCACTTCAGGGCGTCCGCGTCCTCGAGCTGGGCAACTACATCGCCGCGCCAACCGCGGGGCGGATGCTCGCCGATTTCGGTGCGGAAGTCATCAAGGTCGAGCGCCCCCGTACCGGAGATGAACTCCGGAACTGGCGGCTCTACGCCGGGAACACGTCAATGCTCTACCGGACCATCAACCGGAACAAGAAATCCGTCGTCATCGACCTGAAAACCGAGGAAGGGCGCCAGCTTGTCCTTGAACTCGCCGCAGCATCAGACATCGTGCTGGAAAACTTCCGCCCCGGCACCCTCGAAAAATGGGGGCTTGGCCCCGAAGCGCTGAACGAAGCAAACCCTGATCTGATCCTGACACGAATATCCGCCTTCGGTCAGACCGGGCCAATGGCCTCGCGGCCCGGCTTCGCAGCCGTCGCCGAGGCCTTTGGCGGCTTCCGCGAACTCGTCGGAGACCCAGACCGGCCACCTGTCCGCGTCGGAGTTTCCATCGGCGACACCATCGCGGGCCTCTATGCCGCCTTCGGGTCGGTCATGTCCCTCTTTGAACGCGAGGTCAAGCGCGGCAAAACTCCCATTCCCTTGGACCACCGAATGATGGACATCGCCCTTAATGAAGCGATGCTCTCAGTGACGGAGTCCCTGATTCCCGACCACACAGCATTCGGCATCCAACGCCAGCGGACCGGCGGACGGATGGAGGGCATCGCCCCGTCCAACGCCTACTTGTGCATCGACGGAAGCATCGTCGTCGCGGGCAACGGCGACGCCATCTTCAAGCGGTACATGGACGTCATCGCCCGTCCGGATCTCGGCAACGACCCAGGACTGCAAACCAACGCAGACCGATGGGAACGCCGGGACGAGCTGGACGCCGCGATCGGCCACTGGGCGAAAAACCACACCACCAGCGAAGCCCTCGCCATCCTCGACTCTGCCGGAGTGCCCGCCGGCCCCATCTACACTGCGGCCGACATCGTCGCCGATGACCAGTACGCTGCACGGGACATGGTGCAGAGATTCGACGTTTCAACCGGGGAAGAGACCATCTCCGATGTCGCTTTTCCCGGGATCATTCCCGTCATCGGGGGAAAGTCGCTGCCGATCAGAAACCTTGGCCCGGACCTTGGAGCGGACACCAAGGATGTCCTCGAGCGGGTGCTGGGAAAAACCGCGGAACAGGTGGATGCACTGATGGCCAAAATGGAGATGGAAACCGTATGAACACCAGGAATGATTTTCAGCTCAGGGACGTCACCCTTCGAGACGGGCTGCAGCTCACCGGCGGCATGCTCTCCACTGAGCGGAAAGCCGGCATTGTCAGGTCGCTGCTGGATGCAGGGGTGCCGGCCATTGAAATCGGGTCGATGGCACGCCCGGACCTCGTGCCGCCGATGGCCAACACCCTCGAACTCATCAGCGCATTGACTGCCGAAGAACTAGAAAAGTGCTGGATTTGGGTAGCGACACCGCGCCACGTTGAGAGGGCTGCGGCTGCTGGAGCAATGAACATGCAGTACTGCCTGAGCGTTTCGGACGCCCATAACCAAGCCAACATCGGCCGGTCCACGGAGGCAAGCATGGCGGCACTGCCCCAGGCACTGGAGCACGCCAACGAGGCAGGAGTGACCCTTCAACTATGCCTGGCCACCTCGTTCACCTGCCCCTTTGAAGGTGACATTGATCCGGGCCGGGTCCTGAAACTCGTGGAAGACCCCAGGGGCAACGGCGTCAGTGACGTCGTAATCTGCGACACCCTGGGGCACGCCGTGCCGGATCAAGTGAACTCCCTCATCGCCAGGGTGAACGCCGCCGCACCTGAACTGGGCGTGGTTTTCCACGGGCACGACACCTGGGGAATGGGAGTCGCTAACGCGATAGCGGCGCTGGATGCAGGCGCCACCACTATCGACGGTGCACTCGGCGGTCTGGGCGGTTGCCCCTTCGCCCCGGGCGCCTCGGGCAATACCTCCACCGAGGACCTGCTCTTCGGTCTTCGCCCGAACTGGCTGAGCCCGGAAAATTTCGCTGATCTCGTCCGGCTGGGCGAATCCATCACCAGCGAACTGAAAGAGGACAACAGGTCCAAGTCAGCGCTGGGAGCCCGCTCGAAAGCAGCGGCATTCCAATGGGTTATGCCGAACTGACCTTCAAAGCCTGGGAAGGGCGCTTGTCGAAGGCAAGCGCCCCCCGACCATGCGCGTAATACGTTCTGCCCCCTCCAGCAAGTCATCCACCCACTGTTCACACACCTCCCGCGGCATCCGAAGAGTGGGACCCATAATGGTCAATGCACCAACCAGATCCGCCTGGGGATTGAACACCGGTGCAGACAACCCACTCGCACCTGACTCCCGTTCCCCGGTAGTGAGCGCGTAACCATCAGCACGCGTCTGCTTGATCGCGGCCCTCAGCGATTCCGTGTCCGTGATCGTGCTGTCCGTCAGCTGGTCCAGGCGGGCAGACAAGACTTTGTCGGCAACCTCTGGATCCCAGGCAAGTAGAACCCTCCCGGCAGACCCGGCATGCAAGGGCAGGATCCGTCCCACTGCCATGTCGCGGCGGAGCATATGGCGGGTTTCGGCCATGGCCACGCACACCCTGTACTCCAAGGAGGTCTGGAAAAAGCAGACGGTTTCGCCCAACCTGTCCCTGAGATCCTGAAGCACAGGCTTGATGATCTCTATCAGCTCCACACCGTGGGTCGCCGGGGCCGCCCAATAGGACATCTTCACGCCCACCCTGTATTTGTCGTCAGCCCTGTCGATGAAGCCTTGAGCCACGAGGTTTCCCACCAGCCGCTGGACAGTAGATGTCGGAAGACCAGTCGACTCCCGAATCTGAGCCAACGTCAGTTCAGGACGAGCCAATGAAAAGGAATCCAGAATGTCACTAATTTTCGCCAAGACCAGAAGGGGTGGTGGTCCCTGCACATTCTCCACTGCCATACAGCAAGTCTATGGGCAGGGCCAGACAGCACAGCTGACCACATCCTTCGGTCCGTCCACGGCGAAAGGCATTTCGAAAGCCGACAAATTGGCCGAGGCTGCTGGGGTTGCCGGCGCAGTCTACGGGGCAGGCTTCCGGTCATGACCGATCTGCCGCACGTCGGACCACTCAGCGCCTACCCGTTCCACGACTGGGCCAAACTCCAAGGCACGACCGTCGAAGTACGCCGTGAAGGTATGGTCGTGCGACATGGCCTCATAGATGCCGTTACCGCCGATGGAACCATTGTGTGGCTGTCCCAGCACGGCCTCTTGAACAGGACCCTCATAGACAAAACCTCCGGGTATGAACTTTGGATTGCGCCAGCAGAGCTCCAAAGGATCTACCTTCTGGAACAAAGTCAGCCGGAAAGGACCACCCAAAGGGATTAGCGGTGTTACCGCTTTTCAATCGCTAAACCCTCCGGATAGACATCCTTCGTCCGCGTCAGACCATTCCCTCTTCCTGCGCCATCACTGCCAGGAACATCAAACGTCGGCCGGATTCCCAGCGTGCTCACGCAACGGCAGCCCGAAAGTCGGGTGCTGGGAATCCGGCGCGACACAACCCCATTCATCACTGACCAAAGTCAGATTTGACGACTATAGGAGCAACGGGAGGCAGGCCCAAAGCCTGCCTCCCGTGACGGAACCCGGAACCCGGAACCGAGCGATGCTTAGTGCGCCGGCGCCGCTTCTTTGGCCGCGGCCTTCGGGTCGCTCAGCTTCTTGTTGGGCAGCGCGAAGCTGATCAGGAAAGCCAGCAGGGTGAGCCCGGCGGCGGTGAGCATGACGACGTCGATCGCCTGGGCGAAGCCATCGGTGATGGGCCGCGTCAGCACCGGGTTGGCCGAGTGCAGCCAGCTGGTGTCGTTGAGCGAATCGTTGGACGCGCCGTTCTTGAAGAAGTCGTACAGCTTGGCGTTGGCGGGATCGGCGGCGACGGCCGGGTCCTTGAGCACCTTGAGGTAGTCGGTGCTGCCGGTGGCGGTCTTCATCCCGTCGGCGATCTTGTCGGCGGCCTGGCTGAACAGCATCGAGATGAACACAGCCGTGCCCACGGCGCCGCCCATGGAACGGAAGAACGCCGCCGTCGAGGTACCCACGCCCATGTCCTTCGCCGGCACGGAGACCTGCATGGCCAGGGTGAGCGGCTGCATGCAGAAGCCCAGGCCCATGCCGAAGAACACCGCGATCAGGCCGGGAACCCAAAGGCCCGTGTCCACGCCGAGCGAGAGGCCCATGACGACGGCGGACGCCGTCAGGATCGCCGTGCCGAGGATCGGGAAGATCCGGTACGTGCCCGACGACGAGATGGTGCGTCCGGCGGTGATGGAACCGGCCAGGATGCCCACCGTGAAGGTGATCATCATGAGCCCGGCCTCGGTGGGGGTGAGGCCCTTGACCAGCTGCAAGTACATCGGCAGCATCGCGATGGCGCCGAACATGCCGATGCCGATGATGAAGTTCAGCAGCGAGGACAGGCCGAAGGTCGCGTTGCGGAACAGCCGCAGCGGGATCAGGGCGTAGTCGCCGGCGCGCCGTTCGGCCAGCAGGAACAGGACGATGCCCAGCACGCCAAGGCCGTAGCAGACCCACGAGGAAACGGAGTTCCAGCCCCAACTGCGGCCCTGTTCGGCCACGAGCAGCAGCGGCACGATCGCCAGAGTGATGGCGGCTGCGCCCCAGTAGTCGATCTTCTGCTTCACGTGCCGCGGCGGCAGGTGCAGGTACAGGAAGACCACGGCCAGGGCGGCCAGGCCGATCGGCAGGTTGATGAAGAAGACCCAGCGCCAGCCGTCGAAGCCCAGGATGTTGGACGTGCCGGCGAAGGCGCCGCCGATCACGGGGCCGAGCACGGAGGACACACCGAAGACCGACATGAAGTAGCCCTGGTACTTGGCGCGGTCCTTGAGCGCCACAATGTCGCCGATGATGGTCAGCGCGAGGGCCAGCAGACCGCCGGCACCCATGCCCTGGATGCCCCGGGCGATGGCGAGCTCGGTCATGGAGTGCACGGACCCTGCATACAGGGAGCCCGCCAGGAAGATCAGGATGGCGGCCAGGTAGAGCGGACGGCGGCCGAAGATGTCGCTGAGCTTGCCGTACAGCGGGGTGCTCACCGTTGAAGTGATGAGGTAGGCCGTGGTGGCCCAGGCCTGCAGAGAGAGGCCGTCAAGGTCGTTCGCGATGGTGTAGATCGAGGTCGACACGATGGTCTGGTCCAGGGACGACAGGAACATCCCGAGCATGAGCCCCACCATGACGGTCAAAGTCTGGCGGTGGGTCAGGACTTCGCCGGGTACCCGGACAGGGGTGGATTTGGACATCGGTCCTCCAGGAAGGCGTAGTTAGGGGAAGGCGCAATTGATAGTTGCTTTCAGTAACTATCCTAATTGACGGTCTATTCCCCGCATAGCCGGAAGAGTTTTCCGAAGGGCCCGAGGGCCGGCGGGACCGCTCGCGGCCCGGCGTGGGCTCACGGCTCCACGAGGATCCCGTCGGGGTCGCAGTAGATCATGTTGCCGGGTTCGATGTGCACGCCGTCGATCACCACGGGAACGTCCACCTCGCCGCGGCCGGTCTTGCTGCTCTTCTTCGGGTTGCTGCCCAGCGCCTTGACGCCGAACGGCAGCTTGGCCAGGGCGAGCCGGTCCCGGATGGCACCGTTGATGACGACGCCGGCCCAGCCGTTCGCCACGGCGCTCTCGGCGATCATGTCCCCCATGAGCGCCGTGCGCAGGGAACCGTTGCCGTCCACCACCAGTACGGCGCCGTCGCCGGGGGTGCCGAGCACGGTCTTCACCAGCGCGTTGTCTTCGTAGCATTTCACCGTGCGGACGGGTCCGCTGAAGCTGCTGCGTCCGCCCAGGTCCTGGAACTGCAGCGCGATCGAGGCGAGTTCATCGCCCCGCTCGTCGTAGAGATCGGCGGTGCTCAGGATTTCGTTCATCGTTGACTCTCCTTGCTTCGATGCTGCAACCCTAACCCCAACAGCCGACAGCGGGAGCCGCTGGGGATTAAGCTGAATCAACACCGTCACATGCAGGGGGAGCCGCCATGAGTCCGAGCGATCTGACCGGATTGCCCGGTTCACTGCCCGAGCGTCCGGTGCCGGATCCGGCTGCTTCAGCTGGAAGCACGACGACGGCGCTCGCCGAGCCGGTGGACCGTGTCCGGGGGCTGTGGATCACCGGAGTCGTGCTGGTCAACCTGGGCATCAACGCCGCTTTTTTCGGGCCGATCCAGGTGTTGCTCGGCCAGCAGGCCATCTATTTCGACGAAGGCCAGAAAGAAGCCATCCTCGCGCTGGTGACGGGTTGCGGAGCCGCCGTCTCCCTCGTGGCCAACCCCCTGTTCGGCGCCTTCAGCGACCGGACGGCATCCCGCTACGGGCGCCGCGTGCCTTGGGTCCTGTTCGGTGCGATCCTGGGCGCAGCCGCATTGGTGGGCCTGGCTGGTGCGCCGAACGTGGCAGTCATGACCATTCTCTGGTGCCTGGTCCAGGCCGGGTGCAACGGCGCCTATGCCGCGGTCACGGCGGCCATCCCGGACCGGGTTCCTGTGCCGCAGCGCGGCACGGTGGGCGGACTCGCCGCGATGGGCCAGACGGTGGGCATCCTGCTCGGCGCGGTGATCGCCTCGGCGGTGGCGGGGAACTTCGCCGCCGGATACCTGGTGTGCGCAGCGGCGCTGATCGCCGGCGTCGTGCTCTATCTGTTCAGGAGCGACGACGCTCCGCTGGCTCCCGCCGCACGCCCGCCTTTCAATCTGGCTGACTTCCTCAGGGGCTTCTGGGTGTCGCCGGTGAAGTACCCCGATTTCGCGTGGGCGTGGCTGACCCGGCTGCTGGTCAACATCGGCAACCACATGGTCACCCTGTACTTGTTGTTCTTCCTCAAGGACGCCGTGCATCTGGACCGGACGCAGGGCATCGCGCCGGAGTTCGGCGTGCTGATCCTCACCGGCCTGTATGCGGTGATGGTGATCGTCACGAGCGTGATCGGCGGTGCGCTGAGCGACCGCATGGGCAAGCGCAAGCCGCTGGTGATCGTGTCCTCCGTGGTGATCGCGGTGGCCAGCCTGATCCTTGGCTTCGCCCCGACCTGGGCCGGCGCCATCACCGGCGCTGTGGTGCTTGGCGTCGGCTTCGGCGCGTACTTGGCCGTGGACTTCGCGCTCATTACCCAGGTCCTGCCCACAGCGCTCGACCGCGGCCGGGACCTCGGCGTGATCAACGTGGCCAACTCCCTGCCGCAGGTGATAGCGCCGCTGATTGCCTTCCCGTTCGTCACCTACTGGGGCGGTTACGTGTCCCTCTATGTGGCCGCGGCCGTGATCGGGCTGCTGGGCGCGGTATTCGTGGTGAAGATCAGGAGCGTGGCGTAGGGCTCTTTTGGTGCGGGCCGCGGCGGTTCGTTCTCGGCCTAGAAGACCGCGCTGAACTGGTTCCAGCCGCCGCCGACGACGGCGCGGCCTTTGAACCTGACATTTGCGTTGGGGTTACCGTTTCCGAAATACATCCACATGGTTCCTGTTGGGGTGATGCCGTAGACGTCCACCTTGCCGTCGCCATTGAAGTCTCCGGAGGCGCAGATCCGGGAAAAGATGTCCCACCCCTCAAAGTGGGCGGTGAAAAGGTTCGGTGTTCCGGCCCCGAAATGTCCTGTGCCGGTGCTCGTCAGGAGCATGAGATTTCCGTAACGGTCCCTGACCATGACCTCGTTCCTGTTGTAACCCCAGAACTTCCCGGGTGCCAGCAGGAGGTTGAAGTCCGACCAACCCCTGCTGATGACTTTCCGCTGCAACCAGCCGCCCCGTCCGTTGCCGGGGTAGAGCCAGACGATGTTCGAGGTGTCCCGCGCAATGATGTCGTTGAAGCCGTCGCCGTCCCAGTCCCCCGGGGCAATAATGTTGCGGTGGATGTTCCATCCCGTGCCGATCTGGACTTTGGTGGGAATCCCGCCCTTCCCGTTCCCCGGGTAGAGGAAAAGCCTGCCCTGACGATCCCGAGCGATGACGTCATTCTTGCCGTCGCCGTTGAAATCGCCGGCTGAGACAAGCGCGTTGTAGATGTTCCAGCCTCCGCCGATGCGTTGCCTGGGCAGCCAGGAGCCCCGGCCGTTCGTGGGGTAGAGGTAGAGCGTCCCCGCGTTGTCGCGGGCAAAGACATCCATGGTGTTGTCCCCGTTGAGGCCCTTGGTCTTATCCCGGTTGGCGATACGCGGTTTCAGGACGACCGGAAAAACGTTCGTCTGCCCGCTGACGGTGACGTGGATGTCGACCGTGACCCTGTGGCCTTTGTCTGCTGTCGTGAGGACATAGCTGCGTTGCGTTGCGCCCCGGATCGGATTGCCGTCCCTCTTCCAGACGTACTTGAAAGACGGCGCTCCACCCTGTGGAAAGGAGTGGACCTTGAACACCTTTGCGAAAATGGTGCCTCCCACGGACACATCTCCGTCGATTTCCTCATTGTCGACACGGATGTCACGCGGCATCGGTCCCACTGCCGCCGATGTCGCCTCAGTCGGGAACTTCCCCTCGCGCAATGCGGTAACCCGCACGGAGATTTTGCTGCCGCCGTCGTCGCTGAACTGGGAGTAGTAATCGCGTCCCGTGGCTCCAGCAATCGGTACGCCATTACGGAGCCACTGGTAGCGGTATGCCGTTGGTCTCTCGGACCAGCTGCCGGGGTTGGCGGTCAAAGCAGAGATCGGAAAATCCAACGGTCCGGAGATGGACGGCTTCTCGGTGTTGACCTGAGCGTGCAGCGACACCGCCGGGTTGTCTACCGAGAAGGTGGCCTTGTTGAAGTCGATCGCAGGCAGCGGTGACGGCGCGGGCGGGCTGGTCCGTTCGACTCGGCCGCCCAAGTAATAGGTGACGGCGGAACGGCCGGCCAAGTACGTGATGCGAATGCTTTGCAGGGTGTACTTGCCGGTGGTCTCGGCCGCGGTGACGGGTGCGCTCGCCGTGGCTGTGAACGGCCCCCTCGGAACGGTGCCGGCCCAGCTTAGTTCAAAGCCTGGCACCAGGGAATCGTCCGAGTAAGTAAAGCGGACCTCGCTGGCGGCCTGGGACAGCGCGAAGTTCAGGTTCGCGGTCTGGCCCGGTGCAAGGGTTGGCGCTGCTGGCGACAAAGCCGTAACAGCGGGTTCCTCAAAGACCACGTCCGGGTTATCAACCTGGAAGTCGAGACTCTTGAGATCTCCGGCCGGAGAGGGATCGCCTCGATAGTACGTAGCTGAGCCTGATCCGCTGGCGACCACCGAGGTCGCAAGAACACTACCGCTAGGCCAACTCCCGGCGTCGATCGCGAGGCTGACAGTGCCTTCGGTAGCCGGACTATTGTTGCCGGACCAGGAGGCGGTGCGCCCACCGGTCTTGTCCCAGAAATACATCCTGACGCTCGTCACCGGCGCCGACGCCTTGAACCTGAATGTCGCGTTGTTTCCCGGAGTGATCACCGCGGGGGAGGTTCGTTCGAGGGAAAGGAGCTGCGGGCCGCCCTCCACCGCGGCAGCCGGCCCTGCCGGCACGAGGATCACGGCCGCAAGCACCGCAGAAACGCAGACGCCGAGGACACGAAAAAGCCGACGAAAAAGAGCAGCGCTGAACGCCATGTTTCCCCCAATAAGCATGGGCCGGACGCGGCCCGATCACCTGAGGATACTGCCGGGTAGGTCCCGTGCCAACATCCGCTCCGGCGCAGTGTCCGGGGATCCCTTCCCGGGCCTCTCCCAGACAACTCCCACCTTCCTGCCGTAACATCTTCAAGTCACGTAGGATGCCGCCCGGCGCACAGCACAGATCACCGGACATGCCCGAAGAAAACTACCTGGAACCGTATTCGCTCGACCTTGCAGCGGGATTGCCGCGGATGGCCGCCGCCCCCACCACGCCAAGGCAGCAGCTCCGCTATGCCCGGATCCTGAAGGCCGCCGCGGGTTTCGCTCAGCGGCAGTTCGACACCGTCAGCCTCTCCGACGTCGCCCTGCGGGCGCATGTGCCCTTGGGCACCCTGTACCGCTACTTCCCTTCTCCTGCGCACCTGATGCTTGCTGTCTACCGTCAGCAATTGCGCGAGCTCGGCCGCGGCCATGCGAAGGCCGCCCGGCTCGGGCGCGAGGTGCCCGGCGGCCAGCCGCAACGCAGCCGCCACGAGCTCACCGGGCTGCTCATGGAGATCTTCCACCTGCGGGTGATGCAGCCCGCCGTCGAGCACTGCCTGACCCGCAGGTCGGACAGCTGGGACGGCGACATCCCGGAACTCCTCCGCGAGATCGACTCGCTCGCCGAGGCGCTGGTGGTGTCGGTGAACAACGACGCCGTCAGGGCGCGGGTTCTACTGCATGCGGTCAGTGGTCTGGTCCAGTTGGTCGGCTGCCGGCGGATCTCGCTGTTCGATGCGGAAAAAGACCTCAAGAACGCCTGCAACCTGCTCTGGGAAAGCCCTAAAACGAAGTAACCGGTCTAGACCGGTTGGGCGAAAATGCCCCGATTTTTCGTGATCTAGCTCACATGGCTTGGCGGGTAAACGTTTTATCAAGGCCCGTCGCCTCGTCTCCGGCCATCAGCACTCCCGCGGCTTGCCTACCATGGCAGAACCGATGCGGCCAGCGGCCCACCTGCAGGAGATGTGCAGACCGGGCCAGCCACCCTTGGCCCGAACCAACGCTCCTCGAACGCCCATATTTGTGCCGACCCGCGCCAGCGGGTCCACGGCAAGCCTGAGGAGAACAACCACGTGTCCACTGAAACCATCGGCAGCGCCAACGACGCAGCACTCATCCTGAGCGAAGAAGAGATTTTCACCGCGCACGAGGGTGGCAAGCTCTCCGTGTCCAGCACCGTTCCCTTGAACGACAAGCGCGATCTGTCCATCGCCTACACCCCGGGTGTCGCCCAGGTCAGCCGCGCCATCCACGCCAAGCCGGAACTCGCCCGCACGCACACCTGGGCCGAACGCCTCGTGGTGGTCGTCAGCGACGGCACCGCCGTTTTGGGCCTGGGCAACATCGGCCCCAGCGCCTCCCTTCCAGTCATGGAAGGCAAGTCCGCCCTGTTCAAGTCCTTCGGCGACCTCGACTCCATCCCACTGGTCCTCAACACCACGGATGTGGAGGAGATCATCGAGACCCTGGTTCGCCTCCGCCCGAGCTTCGGCGCCGTGAACCTCGAAGACATCTCGGCTCCGCGCTGCTTCGAACTCGAAGAACGCCTCATCGAAGCCCTCGACTGCCCGGTGATGCACGACGACCAGCACGGCACCGCCGTCGTCGTCCTCGCAGCACTGACCAACGCAGCCAAGGTGACCAAGCGCGAACTCAGCGGCCTGAAGGTCGTTGTCTCCGGCGCAGGTGCCGCAGGCATCGCCGTCGCCGAAATCCTGCTGACCGCCGGCGTCGAGGACGTCATCCTGCTCGATTCGAAGGGCGCCATCAACACCAGCCGCGCCGACATCGCCGCTGACCCCGCCAGCAAGAAGGCCCAGATGGCGCAGCGGACCAACCCGCGCGGCATCGCCGGCGGACCGGGCGAGGCCCTGCAGGATGCCGATGTGTTCGTCGGCGTCTCCTCCTCCAAGCTGGACGAAGAGCACCTCAAGCTCATGGCCGAAAACTCCATCGTCTTCGCCCTGTCCAACCCGGACCCGGAGGTCCTGCCGGAGGTTGCCGCCAAGTACGCCGCCGTCGTGGCTACGGGCCGCAGCGACTTCCCGAACCAGATCAACAACGTCCTTGCGTTCCCGGGCATCTTCCGCGGAGCCCTTGACGCCGGCGCCCGCCGCATCACGCCCGCCATGAAGCTGGCCGCCGCTCGCGCCATCGCCGAACTCGCCGAGGACGAGCTCTCCGCCGACTACATCGTGCCGAGCCCGCTGGACGCCCGCGTGGCACCGGCCGTCACCGCCGCGGTCGCAGCGGCCGCCGAGTAGGTCCCCACTGCAACAGCCCGGCTTTCCGTAAAGCCCGACGGCGGCGCTCCCGTGCTGGGGAGCGCCGCCGTCGTTTTCCCGCCCTAGACTCAAGGGCATGAGCGGGGAAACCATCGTGACGATCTTCTGCGGCCTGGCCATTGCCATTGGCGTGGCCGGCACGATCATCCCGGTGCTGCCCGGAAGCATCCTGGTCGGTGCGAGCCTGCTGGCCTGGGCACTCTGGGGTGGCGCCGGGGCCACTGGCTGGGTGGTGTTCGGCATCGGGCTGACGCTGGTGGCTATCGGCATGGCCTCGAGTGCCATCCTCACCGGGCGGAAACTCAAGCAGCACGGCATCCCCAACCGCTCGGTGCTCGTCGGAATCGCCTTGGCGGTTGTGGGGATGTTCGTGATCCCCGTGGTCGGGCTCTTGGTGGGATTCGCCGTCGGGCTTCTGCTGAGCGAGCTGCTGCGGACACGCGCGTTCAGGACGGCGGTCACTTCCAGCCTGGCCGCGCTGAAGGCTACGGGCCTGGGCATCCTGGCCGAGTTCGGCCTGGCCTGCCTCGCGGCCAGCACCTGGGCGATCGGCGTGTGGGTGGCTGCGCTCAGCTGACGGTCCCTGACGAGATTCCGGCATGCGGACCGCCGCTGTCCGCATGCCCATGGCTGGCCATGCCCGCGTGGGGCATAGTCGGGCGCATGATTGGAAAATTCCATGCACTGGTAATCGACTGTGAAGACATTGAACCGATGGCCCGCTTCTACCAGGAACTCCTCGGAATGCAGCGGGTGGAGGGCGACGCCGATTGGATCACGATTGGCGACGCCGCCGACCGCCCGGCGGTGGCCTTCCAGAGGGTCGACAAACTGACGCCGCCGCAATGGCCCTCCGCCGAGCACCCGCAACAGATGCACGTGGACGTGCGGGTCGGCAACCTTGACGAGGCAGAGGAGAAGGTCCTTGCCCTGGGCGCCAAGAAGGAGCATCAGGACAAGACCTTCCGCGTCTACCTCGATCCGGCGGGCCACCCGTTCTGCCTGGTGTCCTGGTAAGGAAGCAAAGCGGCGGCTTGCCCGCCTCGGGCCCGTAGCCCAAAGGATGAATCCGCTGGCTTCCAGGTGGAGATCGGCTCCATTCGCCGTGAATCGGCGCGTTCGAGCGTGGACGCGTGGATATCGTGACTGGCATGGAACAGACACTGAAAGTTGCACGGCAATGGGGCGCCCCCGTGGCGGCCGTCATCTTCTTCACCCTGTGGATGGGGCCGTACTACGGACTCTACGGCAGCTTCCTCACGGACCAGGGCCGGATCTCGGCCATCGTGGCCATTTCCCTGGCAATCGCGCTGGCATCACGCTGGGCCCTGGTCTCGCTCGGCATCATTGGTGGTCATCTGACTTTGCTGTCATTGAAGATCTTTGACTCGATGCCGGACTTCGCGGTGTCTTGGCAGCTCTACATCGGGGTCTTCATCGCCATGGCCTTCATGCTGTGGACGGCAGCACCGAGGATCCGGAACATAGGGGTGGGTGCGAATGTCGTTTTTGCGGGCTGGTTCGCGTTTCTGGTCCTCTCCCGGCACTACGGCATGGGCGGCAGTTGGATGTGGGTCTACGGCCTGCCGCAAAGGACGATGGTCAGTTATTGGTGGCAGCTTTTCGCCGTCCTGCTCCTCATCGCCGCCGGCTGTTCCGCCGTCGGGATCGCACTGCGCCTTTACCAGGAGCGCGGCAGCCTGTTCCTTGCCCGAAACGCGGCCCAGGCGAGCCTGAAGGAGACCGAGGTGGAGCTGGTAGTCGAGCAGGAACGCACCCGGATTGCGCGGGACTTGCACGATGTGCTGGCGCATTCGCTGGCCGTCATCGCAGCCCAGGCGGACGGCACCCGCTACCTCAGCAAGGACCAGCCCAAGCCTGTCCTCGATGCCCTCGAGAACATCGCAGTCTCCGCCCGGCACGCGCTGGTTGACGCGCAGCGGGTCATCGAAGGAGTCCGCGACGACGGCATGGTCGCCCCGCAGCCCCGGCTCAGCGACGTCGGACCCTTGGTGGAGCGGATGCGGCAAGGCAGCCTCAAGATCCAGCAGAGCGAAACGGGAACGCCCGTGGACCTCGGCGCCGGCCAGCAGCTCGCCGTCTTCCGGATCATCCAGGAGTGCCTCACCAACGCCCTCAAACACGGCGGCCGCGGCACCGCAGTGCGCCTGCACCTGGACTGGAGCGGCCCCGGCCTCACCATCCATGCCGCTTCAAACCTGCCGTCGTCCGCTGTTAATGGGGGAGCGGACGACGGCGGCACCCCCTCCCGTGCGGGGCGCGGCATTCCGGGAATGCGGGAACGCGCCCATCTGGCCGGCGGCTGGCTCACTGCCGGTCCGGACGGCGAGCAGTTCCGTGTCACCGTTTTCATCCCGTACGGACCGCATGCATTCTCCCGCTCCGATGAGGAAACGGAAGCCCGCACGGAAGCTGAAAGCGCCACCCGTGCCTGAGTCCCCGATTACTGTGGCGCTGGTGGATGACCAGCCACTCTTCCGGGCGGGAATCCGCATGTTGGTCCAAAGCCAAGGGGACATGTCGCTGGCATGGGAAGCCGGTGACGGCGAGCAAGCTGTGGTGAATGCGGCGGCGGACCGGCCGGACGTCATGTTGATGGACCTTCGGATGCCGGTGCTGGACGGGGTGGAAGCGACCCGCAGGATCACGGATGAGTCCGCGGCGGCCGGTGTGGACAGGCCCAAGATCATCGCCCTGACCACCTTCAACCGGGACCAGGCTGTGGTTGATGCCGTCCAGGCCGGCGCAAGCGGGTACCTGCTTAAAAGCGCCGAGCCCGAATTCCTGCTGGCCGCAATCCGGACCGTCTACTCCGGATATTCCGTGATCGCGCCCGGATCCGTCCATGAACTGTTCCAGCATGCGGCCCGCACCGTACCGGCAAGCGGACCGGGACCTGGGAGTGCTCGATGGTCTGTCGCCGCGGGAACGGGATGTTTTCCTGCTCGCCGCGAAGGGGCTGGCCAACGCGGACATGGCGCAGAGCCTCTTCGTTTCCGAAGCCACAGTGAAGTCGCACCTGCGCAGCCTGCTCGCGAAGGTCGGCCTGCGGACCCGGCTTCAGCTTGTCGCGTTCGCCTACGAGCACCGGCTCCTGGGCTGACCTGAATGACCTGCCACGCGCCCTCATCCGGGAGTAGCGTGATGCCAGGATCACATTGACGATGACGTCATCCCGGAATGACATGGAGGCCAAAATGCGCCCGATCATCCGTCCCCTCACGGCCGCGGTCCTCCTGGCAGCGACGGCTCCCCTTGCGGGCGCGGCCGTCGCTGTGGCTGCACCCGCGCAAGTGGATCGGGTTGTGGTTTTCAACGCCGCCGCCTACGACACCTGCAGCGGGCAATTCGTCAACTTGGCTGGAACCTTTGGCTTGGTCACGAAACAGCAAGCCGATGGATCCATCATTCAACTCGCCACCATCCATGCCACCGGTACCGGGGAGCGAAGCGGTGAGTACCTCTTCAACGACACACAAAGAGTCCAGGTGACCGGTGACAATGTGGACCTGGTGGATCACAATGTATTGGTCAACCAAGGTTCCGCTCCCAATCAGATTGCCCGGGTCCACATCGATCCCGCAGGCGTGGTCACCCTTCAAATAGAGTGCGCCGGCTGATTCGAGCGCACAGCCAGTTTCGACAGCACAGCGGCGGCCGCCCCGCAAGGGGAGCGACCGCCGTCGTCGTTTTCAGTTGTGGTGTTTCTGAAGGGGAAGGCGCGCTACATGGCGCGGCCCTTCATCTCCTCTCTGGCGTCACGGCCAAGCCACAGGCCCACAGCAACCATCACGATACCGAGTGCTAGGTGCAGCCAGTTGTCGGCGGTGTTGAATGGCACAAAGTTGGCTCCCGACATCGAGTCTCCACCGATCACGAGACCGTAGATCCACAGGACCAAGTAGACGGCGCCGCCGCCAACCAGGAACCCGCGTGCCATCCTCATGGTCCTGGCCATGTACAGGCCGACCGCACCGAACAGCATATGGACGATGTTGTGCAGAATTGACACTTGGAAAATTCCAAGAAGCATGGCGCCAGAGTCATGCCCAGCAAAGGTCATGGCGCCGTAGTTGCTCGTGATGCCGGGGATAAACCCCAAGACACCAACGACCAGGAAAACCCAGCCCAAACCCAGCGCCGTGTTGTGCAGCGAGAGCCCCATCACATGGTGGTGTTGTGCCGGGTGTGAAGCGGTGGTCATAACTCCTCCCAACCACATTTTGTACCGGCCTGCCAAGTGGCCGGCCGTTTGCGGCAAGGAGCTGTCGGAACCCTGCCGACGTCCATAGTTTACTCCCGATAACCCCGGAAATAGAGGGGAGGGCCCGCCAGGCGGTCCCGTGCGGAGCACGGACTGGCGCGCGGGGCTGCCGTGGCTAGCATGGAGGAATGATTTCGGGCCACCCCGTTCCCGGATACCAGGACACCCGGGACCTCACCCCGTTCCGCCGCGCCCGGGTCCGCACCCAGGTGCGCGGCGTGGCCGACGGCGTGGGCGGGGCCGTGTCCGGGGTGCTGCGCAGGCGCAGCGCCGACCGCCTGTCCGTCGCGGGGGACGTGCCGCCGCTCAAGCGCTTCGCCGGCCGCACTGCGAAGGCCATGCACGCCGCGGTGTTCACCGGAACAGAACCTGAACGCCTGCTGCTCCTCGCCCGGTCCAACCCCGGCTGGGCGGGCCTGTGCCAGGTCCTGGCCGGCCTGCTCGCGTACAAGCACGGCAGCTACCTTCGTGCGGCCGAGCTGCTGAGGCTGGGCATCTCCACCAGGATTGACGACGACGCCAGCCAGTTCTCCGCCGCGTACCTCGGCCGCGTGGTCAGCACCATCGAGGTCGCCGAGCGCGTCGAAGTGCAAGTGCTGTTCAGCGAGGAATCGGTGTTCCTGGCCCTCTCGCACTGCCTGCGGGAAGCGGGGCAGACGGTTGGCGCGCTGGGGGCGCTTGCCGGACTGCCGCCGTCGTTGCCTGCTGCCTTGGCCCGCTGCACGGCGGCCTCGGCACTCGGCCGGCACCGCGACGTCGTTGGCTGGACCGAGGGCCTGCTCAACTCTGACGACCTTTCGGCCGCCCTCCTGCTGCTCCGGGCGAGGTCCTTGCGTGCGCTCGGAAACCGAGCGGCCGCGCAGGCGGCCCTCACCGAGGTGCTGCGGCGGCGGAAGACCAGCCTTGCCTTGCGCAACGACGCCCTGACCGACCGCGCACTGTTGGCGTTCGACGCCGGCCGGCGGGCTTTGCTGCCCGGCTCGAGGCGGGAGGCCGGGCCCAGCACAAGCGGCGCCTTGGAAGGTGGCCTGATCCGCAAGGATGCCGAGATGCGCCGGCTTTGGGAGCAGGACTGGAAGGACCTCGGCGGGGATTGACGGAACGCTTGTGCCCGGGACGGTATGGGCCTATTCTTTAGTCAACTAGTTGGTTGATCAACTAGATGGTTGCATAAGAGGTAGGAAGTGCCACACCAGGACCCGCTCGATGCGGCTCGACTTGATAGGGCGTTCATGGCGCTCGCGGATCCGGTCCGCCGGGGCATCGTGGCTAGGCTGTCGCGCGGCGACGCCACGGTCAACGAACTCGCCGAACCGTTCGCCATCACCAAGCAGGCCGTGTCCAAGCACATCCAGGTCCTGGAACAGGCCGGATTGGTCACCCGTTCACGCGACGCCCAGCGGCGCCCGGTCCATCTGGACGCGGCTGCGCTGGAGCGGCTCACCGCGTGGATCGACCGGTACCGGCTCGAAGCGGAAGGGCGTTACCGGAGGCTCGACGCCCTCCTGGAAAACCAGGCCTCCGCGCGGACCGCAGAATCCGCGCAGACTCCAAGGAGTGGAGAACGATGAGCAATCCAACCAACATCACGGCCGAACCCGGCGTTCCGTTCGTCGAGACCGTCCGGGAATTCGACGCCCCTGTGGACGCCGTCTACCGTGCCCACGTGGAGCCCGAGCTGATGGTCCAGTGGCTGGGCCCGCGGCGTGACACCGTGGGGAACATCCAGTACGACACCAGGGTGGGCGGCCGCTGGAGCTTCGACGGCGCCAGCAGCGAAGGCGACGAGTTCAGCTTCAGCGGGGTCTTCCACGCGGTTGAGCCGGGCAAGCTCCTCATCATGACCTTCGAGTTCTCGGGTGCTCCCGGCCAGGTGGGCATCGGCACCACCACCTTCGAGGACCTCGGCGGCGGGCGCTCGCGGATCTCCATCCACGACGTCTACCCCACGGTCGAGGGGCGGGACATGGCCGTTGCCAGCGGCATGGACTCCGGGGTGATCGAAGGCTACGAGCGGCTCGACGAACTCCTGGCCGTGCAGCGGGTGTAGCGCGTGCAGCGGGGTCCGGTGGTGGGTGCCGGAAGTGTGGCCGGGCGGCTCAGGCGGTCCGCGTCAGGAGCGGGATGATCTGCTCGGCCAGCAGCACGACGCCGAGCCCCACCATCACGATGCCGCTCGCCAGCGTCACCACCCGGGCAGCCGCCGGCCGCGAGTGCAGCAGCTTGCGGGACGCCAGCGCAACACCTGTGTAGATCATGGCCACGAGCAGCACGAAGGTCAGCCCCAGCACACCCGACTGCACGGGAACCGGCAGCGGCGCTTCCGGGCTCACGAACTGCGGCACCAGCGCCAGGAAGAACAGCAGGCCTTTCGGGTTGATGCCGCTGGTGCCCATGCCCAGCAGGAAGCTGCGGAACTGGTTATGGGACTGCCCGACGGCGTCCTCCGCGCTGAAGCGCGCACCGCGCCAGGAGCGCAGGGTGCTGAAGCCCAGCCACAGCAGATACGCCGCGCCGGCCACCGTCAGCCAGCCGAGGAGGCCCGGAACGCCGGCCAGCAGTGCCGCGAGGCCGAGAGCCATCAGCACTGTGTGGAGCACGTAGCCGCTGCACAGTCCGGCCACCGCCGGAACGAAGCTGCGCTGCCGGAGGCCAGCCGAGATTGAGTATGCCCAGTCGACCCCAGGGGTGCAGGCCAAGGTGACTGCAACGATGGTGAATGCGAGGAATAGCTGGGGATTCATGGGTACTCCTGGGTCGTTCCGCCGGGGTGATCCGGTAAGAAAACCTTAGGGAAAAACGATCCATAAGTGTTCGCGTTTTTGTCTCGCGTGGCCGCCTACGCGGTAAGATATTTGCGTGATTGACGGAATAGATAGAACTATTTTGCGCCACCTCAAGGACGATGGCCGGATGACTGCCACGGCGCTCGCCGCGAAGGTGGGCTTGACTGTCGCGCCCTGCCACCGGAGGCTCCGTGACCTGGAGTCTTCAGGCGTTATCCGGGGGTACCGGGCGGACATCGATCCGGCCGCGATCGGGCTCGGCTTCGAGGCGATTGTGTTCGTTACCCTGGCCAAGGTGGAACGCAGCATCATGTCCGATTTCGAGGACCGGGTGGCGGCGCTGCCCAACATCGTGGAAGCCCAGCGGTTGTTCGGCTCGCCGGACTACCTGCTACGGGTGATCGCCGCGGACCTGCCGGCGTACCAGCGCTTCTACGACGAACAGCTCACGGTGCTGCCCGCCGTCGAGCGCTTGACCTCAACACTGGTGATGAAGAACCTCAAGAGCAACGCCGGCCCGCCGGTCTAGCGATGCTTAGCGATGCTCCTGCCCGGGCGGCCTAGGGCTTGCCCGTCGACGCGATGTTGGATTCGGCCTCAGGGGTGTAGTACTCCGGGGCGAGCTCTACGGAGTAGATGAATGTCATCCGTCCGGTGGTGTGGTTGGAATGAATTTCGGCGGAAAATACAGTCCCGGTCTTGTTGCCCATGCCGGGAATCCACTGCTCTTTGCCCGAGCCATCCTTGAAGTCCGGCCCTATCTGTTCGGCACGCTGAAGCATTACGAAGCCGAGTTCGTTGGCGCCGCGCTGGATCTCCTGGTTGGCGTCCTGCGCGTCCGGGTAGTTGATGAAGATGTCAATGTGATCGACGACGTTGTCCGCGCCGGGGCGGATGCGGATGGTGTCCGTCTGCATTTCCACGACGCCGTTTGGGGTGGTCATGGCTACGTCAATCAGCTTGTCGGAATCGCTTGCGATCAGGGTGCCATCGGAACCTTCCGGAAAACCGAGCGCGGACATATCCATCGGCAGCTTGGTGAAGTCGAAGACGACCTTCCGGCTGCTCTTGATGGCTTTGATGCCTTCGGGTGTGAATTGGGAGTTGCCGTTGACCACGATCGGTTCCTTCATTCCTGGGCCTGTGCCGGGGATCACTCCGCAGCTGCTCAGCAGCGCTGCGATCAGGGTGACTGAAAGGGTTACAAGGACAATGCGGGGCCTCATGGCGCACCCGCTGCGCCGCGGACTTCCTCCGGCACCATCCGGTACTCTTCCACTCGCTCGGGCATCGGCTTCACCATCTCGCTATACAGGTCCTTTCTCTCTGTGCAACTAAGCGCAACGCCGGGCCGCCGGCGTAGCTGCGTCAGCACGCCCGGCTATTCCACCGGCCTGACGTGCACGATGATGACCTGCACGTCCTTGCTGCCGTCGTAGCGCAGGTCGTAGTTGACGTCCAGGCCCGTGCTGGTGCCGCTGGTGAGGGAAAAGTCGCTCTTCATTTGCGGATCGGCGCTCGCCGAGCTGATCCAGCCCTCGGCGGAGTCGCCGTCGATCCCGTACTTCCCGACGCCGTCGCGGATCAGCGCAAAGAACTCCTCCGGGGAGTCTGCGGTGAGGAAGTACGTGATTTCGCTGAAGTCGGGCTGGATGTTGGTGGTGTTGAAGCGGATCCGGTCCGTTTCCCCGCTGATCTCGCCGGCAGGCGCCACGATGGTGAGGTTGATCTTGCCTTCGTTTTGCGTGTTGATTTCCGGTCCGTAGCTGGTGTCCGAGACGCCGACGGCGGACTTCAGCAGCTTGCCGCTGCTCAGGTCCAGCCGGGCGCGGAGTTCGGTGCGGATCTTGTCGACACCGGCGGTGTCCAGGGTGGAAAAGTCGGAGGTGTTCACGGTGCTCCCTTGCGAAGTGTGGGGCGAGGTGTGGGGCGTCTGGGCGGGCGTGGCGGATCCGGGGAGTTGGCAGCCGGCGAGGGCGAGGCACGCAGCGGCGGCCAGTGCCGCGGCGGCTGTGCGTGCTGCCTTCGGCGGCCTCACTGGTGGACCTCCACGTCGAAGCCGGACAGGAAGCGTCCGGTGATGTTCGGAATGTTGTTGAGGGGGCGGCTCTCCTCAACCCGGCCGTTGAAGTCGGAGGCGATGATCTCCCGGGCGCGGTCCGGGTCCGTGGTGAGCAGGTTCTGGAACGCCGGCAGGGTGTCCTGGCTGATGAGCGCCCAGCGGGAGTCGGCGTCGGCGATGTTCCCGTCCGGGAAACCCGTGGTGAAGTCGGTGCGGAACTGGAGCGGGTTGTCCCAGCCGGTGACGGGCAGCTTCTCCGGGCCGGGGCTTTCCACGCTGTAGGTGTACGGGAACACCTCGGGGAAGCTCTTCGCGCCCGGTATGGAGGGTTCGCCCGCGAGCGTGACCATGTAGGTGACGGCCTCGCCGCCCGGGTGGTTCTTCATGTTGACGTAGTCGTCGGCGATGATCTCGTTCTGCTCGCGGTACAGCAGTGCCGTGTTGCCCTTCTGGATCTCGGCGGGGTCGCCCGAATCGATCTGCGCCCAGGCCCGGGCCGTACCCGCATCGATGGCGCCCGAATCCCGCAGCCGGTTGATCTCCTCGATGCCGCCGTTCATGTAGGCCTCGTGCTGGCGTGCCTGGTCAAGGAAGATCTCCTTGTTCATGTCCAGCATGGAGGTTTCGTAGAACTTGATCTCCTGGTCCGTCATCCCGGCCAGCTGCTCGAGCTGGTCCAGGACGGGCAGCGGGATGTCGGACACCGGATTGTCCGTGATTTGCTGCGCGAGATCCCGCATCAACGCCATGTCCTTGAACCCGCCGGCAAAGGACGGCCCGATCATGTTGGCCATGCCTGCCCACTGCAAGTCCGGGTTTTCCAGGAAGGCCTTGCCGTAGTAGTCGTAGACCTTCTTGATGGTTTCCCAGTTGTACTCGGTGCCCTTGGAGGTGTCCCACGTGGCGGGGTCGATGCCCATCTCCCGCATGGCCTGTTGGTTCCAGTAGCCGCTCAGGAAACCGGCGTACTCCGGGGAGTTCTTGCTGATCAGACCGGAATCCGCGGCTGCGTCCATGGCGGCCTTGGCAGCTTCCGGGTGCTCGAGGGCCCATCGCTTGAACTCGTCGCTGGCGAGGTACGCCTTCCGCTCGGCCGGCGTCATGTGCTCGAGCTTGTCCGTGAGCTCAACTGCCTGGGCATTGTGCCCTCCGGGTCCGTTGTGCCCGCCGCCTGGTCCGCCGGTCCCGCTGCCTGCGGTGCTTGCCTTGTCCTGCTCGTCGGCGTTATTCAACAGCGCCTTGCTGGCTGCTTCCATCTGGCTGGCCGCCTTCTTGAGGGCGGGCAGGTGGGCGGAGCTCCATTCGCTGCGGAAGCGCTCGCCGTCGGCCCCGCGCCAGCCGGTCCCGGCCAGCGTGCTGCTCAGCTGCTGGCCCAGCGCGGACAGCTTGTGCGCGCCGGCCGCCATGGTCTTGGCGAGCTGGCGCAGCTGTGCGACGTCTGCGCCGTAGAAAGTTCCGGACATGATTCCCCCGAGCGAATGTCTGTGCCCCACATTGTGCCAGCCGTACCGGCATTGCCGATCCTACGTGCCCGCCGTGCCGCCAGCGATGGGCAGAACTGCCCGACGGCGCTTCTCCCGAGGGCGGTACTCCGGCAGTTTCCGACGGCGGCCGTTCAGCTCCGCTGCAGGCCCAGCTTCTCGGGCAGCTCAGCTCCGCAGCAGGCCTGTGGTGCGGTAGGGGATCACCTCGCGCAGGAACATGCTGGTGGAGGTGCGCACGATTCCCGGGCAGAGCCGGATTTCCTCGGACACCCGGTAGAGGTCGTCCGGGCTGGTGGCCACCACACGGATGATGAGGTCCGTGTCGCCGGCCGGGGCATGGCATTCGAGGACCTCGGGAATGTCACGCAGTGCCGCGATGGCCTCGTTCAGCCGGTGCTGGTCGAGTTCGGCGCTTACCGCTGCCGCCACTCCGCGACCCAGTGCGGCGGGCACAACCCGGCTGCTGTTGGGCCGCAGTGCGCCGGACTCCGACATCCGCTCCAGGCGGGACTGCACCGTGCCCCGGGCCAGGCCGAGGCGCTGGGCGAGCACCATGACCGGAAGGCGGGGATCGTCGTCGAGTGCTGCGAGGATCCGCCTGTCCGTTGCGTCCAGTTCCTGCAAAGTGACCACCGCCTGCCTATCGACTGCTGCCCGATTGATCAGATTGACCAGTTCGGATTTGTTCTGTTGCACCAACTGTAGTGTCTCTGCTCGAATAGTGACAGCAAAGGGAGACGGCCACCGCCGCGTCCCACCCGGCAACGGAATCCCCGGCACACCTCCCGGACCCCGCACCAGCGTCCCGCAAGGACGCGCCGCTGATTGACTCTTGTTCACACCAACGTCAGTCCCTGGAGCCGGCCCCGCCGGCCACCAAGAGCCCCTGAGCCACCGATCCTGCCGGTAGCTGAGGGGCTCTTGTGCTGCCCACGGGAACCCGTCGAATCCGCGGGGCGCCGTCGCGCAATTCCGTCGGTGCCGCCGATTACGCTGGACCCATGACAGCCGCCGGCCGCTTCGCTCCCAGCCCCTCAGGTGAACTGCACGTCGGCAACCTCCGCACGGCCCTCCTGGCCTGGTTGTTCGCCCGTTCCACGGGCCGTCGCTTCCTGCTCCGCGTGGAGGACCTGGACCGGGCCCGGGCGGGAGCGGAAGAAGTGCAGCTGCGCGACCTGTCGGCGGTCGGCGTCGACTGGGACGGCCCGGTGGTGCGCCAGACGGAGCGCGGCCCGCTCTACGCGGAGGCCATCCGTCGGCTGGAGGACGCCGGGCTCACCTACGAATGCTTCTGTACCCGCCGCGAAATCCAGGATGCCCCGTCCGCCCCGCACGCTCCGCAGGGCGCCTACCCCGGGACCTGCCGCCGGCTCACGGCGGAGGAGCGGGATGTCCGCCGGGCCAGCCGCCCGGCCGCGATCCGGCTCCGCGCCGGCGTCAGTGAATGGACGGTGGAGGACGAACTGCACGGCCGCTACCTCGGCACCGTGGACGATTTCGTGCTGCGCCGCAACGACGGCGTCACCGCCTACAACCTGGCCGTGGTGGTGGACGACGCCGAGCAGGGCATCGACCAGGTGGTCCGCGGCGACGACCTCCTGTCCTCAGCGCCCCGGCAGGCCTACCTCGCCTCGCTGCTCGGCCTTCCCGTGCCGCAGTACGCTCACGTTCCGCTGGTGGTGAACCACGACGGCGCCCGGCTGGCCAAGCGCGACGGCGCCGTGACGCTCGAGGACCTCGCCGCCGTCGGGCTTTCCGCGGGAGGGCTGCGGGAGCGGATTCTGGCGTCGCTCGGACTGCCCGGTGACCTCAGGGAAGCGCTCGCCGTGTTCGACCCCGCCGCGCTGCCAAGGGATCCGTGGGTGTGGGACGGGGAATTGGCGGAAGTCTAGGCGGCTTTCCTTATCCTGTTCAGCGCCATACCAATGAGGCTGATTGTCATACCGAGAAAAAACGTCAAGACAAGCAGGGGGCCCGGCCATAGTGAATTTTCCGGGCTGTTCCAAGCAAGGGTCAAAGAAAAGGCAAATCCGACGATCGAAAATCCAAGAGTCCATTTTAGTATTCGATGCAAATTGATTCCAGGGCGTCGTTCAAATTGATTTGAACTTTGCATTGATCTCTCCTACGATTTCAAATCACAGGCGGTTGCCTGTGATTACGATACAGACAATGGGGGGTCCGTATGCAAATCATGAAGATAGTTGGTCTCGTTTCTGCCGGAGTTCTAGCCTGCGTTGGTTCGCTCGGCGTGAGCGTGTACAACAGTACGGAAGCCAGCGCTTCCGTTTGTGGCTACTCGCAGGAAATTCGAACGTACAACTCTGTTCTGAGCCTCAGCCTGTTGAATCAAAGCCTTGATCCCTTCGGGGGCAAGAAGATGGTGGCGGTCTATGGGCACTGTGGAAAGACGAATGTTCGAATCAAGACCGAATCGCCGAACGGCAGTCGATACGTGTGCGTGCCTAGAGGCGACAGCTGGTTGGGCTTTGTCAATGAGGGTGGCAGGGTAACTTACGCCTACTACGTGGGTGCATGCTAGTGATGACGAAGATTCGGCGTATGACCGCCGCGGCTTCAGTGGTGCTGGCCTTGGGTGTAGGCGGCCTGGTTGTCGCCGCCCCTGCATCTGCGGCAGTCTGCGGTTTTCAAGGCGTTCCGACTCCGGGGCTCGGAGGAAATCAAGCCCCTTGGGAGGAAGCGATTTACAATCATTGCGGAAAGGGGAACGTGAAGATTCGGGTCCAGTATTATTACGCGGATCGTGATTTTTGCGTGACTCCTGGAGAAACTCGACTCTATGCGAATCCAAATCTAGGGGCACTGAGGTTCGCCTATTACATCGGTGGATGCTAGGTCCTTTTCGCCTGCGAAGCATTTCTCTGGTGCCACGGCTTCGACAATTGTTGGAGTCGGGGGACCTTGAGGCATCCCACATATTGAAATTCTGAAATCTTCCACACGGCCACCGTGAACGTTGCGCCTTCCCGGGCGAAGCCGCAGCCCTCCAGCCAGGTGTCGCGGTACTCCTGGCTGCGGGGTTCGCCAGGGCGATCATACGGTGGGTCTTGGGCGGACGAAACTGGAACCACTCGCCGTCGCCTACTTCATGTGCATTGTCTCCGCCCTCGCCGCAACGGCACTCGCTCTCACGGGCGCCGTGCCGTCACACATCTTCAGCGGCCCCGGTCCCCGACATTCTTCTCTTCGGCACGATCCAGGGAATCGGGACGCCTGCTCTCGGCCCTCAGCTATGCCGTGGCCGTCCGGCACCTGGGCAGCCCGGCCCCAGCCGCTGCCGCGCCTTGAGCCCGTGCTCACCGCCGTCCTGCAGCCCTGCTCTTCGCGGAGCCCGGAACCGCGCCGCTGTTCGCCGGCATGGCGCTCATCATCGGAGGCGTCATCGTCTTCAACACTGGACGCCTCTCCGGCCGGACCCGGCGTATAGGCTGAAGCGATGGATGCACGGACCACCGCCCCTGGACTTGTCGCGCCCGGTTTCGAAGCCGTTGCCGAACTCTTCGGCCGCTACCTTGCCGAAGATCCTGAATATTCGGCCCAGCTGGCCGCCTACCACCGCGGCGTGAAGGTCCTGGACCTCAGTGGCGGGCCGTATATCCGCCCCGATTCCGTCACCGGCGTGTTCTCCTGCTCCAAGGGGATGGCCGGCCTGGTCATCGCCTTGCTGGTGCAGGACGGCGTGCTGGATCTCGACGCTGAGGTGGTCAAGTACTGGCCCGAGTTCGGCGCCCAGGGGAAATCCGGCATCACCGTGGTGCAGCTCCTCTCGCATCAGGCCGGGCTGCTGGGCGTGGAAGGCGGACTCTCCCTCGACGAATGCAACCACTCGGAACTGGCCGCGGCCAGGCTGGCTGCTTTGCCTCCGCTCTGGAAGCCGGGAACGGCCTTCGGCTACCACGCCCTGACCATCGGCGTCTTCATGGAGGAACTCTGCCGGCGGATCACCGGGAGCACGCTGCAGGAAATCTTCGAACAGCGGATCCGTTCCGTTGTCGGGGCGGATTTCTATCTCGGGCTGCCTGAATCGGAGGAGCCGCGCTATGCCACGCTGCGCTGGATGGCCGATCCCACCCGGCCATGGACGGACCCCGCCAGCCATTTCGGCCTTGCCGCCAACGCCGGGACCGCCGAGATCCTCGATCTGCCCAACCTCCGCGAGGTGCGTGCCGCGGGGCTTTGTTCGGTGGCTGGTGTCGCAAACGCGGAAGGCATGGCCCGTATCTACGCTGCCGCCCTCACCGGACTCGCCGCGGAGGATTCCGACGGCGCTGCGACCCGCAGTGGCGGACGTCCCGCCGTCGCGCCGCTGCTCAGCGAGGAGACGATCCGCACTGTCTCGGCCGAGCAAGTGTTCGGGATCGACCGCGTTTTCGGCGACACCGGCTGCTTCGCCACCGTTTTCATGAAGTCGCACGCCCGGATGCCGTTTGGCAGCTACCGGGCTTTCGGACACGACGGCGCCGGCGGGGCCTTGGGCTACGCGGATCCGGTGTATGGACTGGCCTTCGGCTACGTGCCGCAGCAGGCCGAGCCGGGCGGCATCGGCTGCCGGAATTTCGAGCTGAGCGCAGCGGTGCGGAAAGCTGTGTCGGAACTGGGCGGGTAAGACTGTCGGAGCCGGGGCCTAGTATCAAGGCATGAGCGCACCCCGATTTACCGTTGAAACTGCCCGGGTCCTGGCCGAGGTGGCGCACAACCGCCAGAAGGACAAACTGAAGCGACCGTATGTGGAGCACGTGTTCGCGGTGGGGGACGCGCTGGCTGACTTCGACGACGACATCCGGATTGCCGGCTACCTGCACGATATCGCCGAGGACACTCCCATCACCCGGCAGGCCCTTGAAGACATGGGTGTTTCGGAGCGCGCTACCGGCATTATTGAGCGGGTCACGCGCCGGCTTTACGACAACCCTGACGATTACGCCGCCGGCATCCGCTTCGTCGCCGAGGACCACGACGCCACCTTGGTCAAGATCGCGGACAACGCCCACAACTCACTGCCGGAACGTGTCCAGGCCCTGGCGGAGAAGTGGCCGGACAAAGCCCCGAACCCGCGCTACGCCGAGGCCCGTCCGGTTCTCTACAGTGCCGTGCCGAAGGAAGAAATCCGCCTGATCCTGGAGCGCGTCAACCCGCATCTGCTCCAGGAACTGGAGGAGCTCGCCGGGCCCACGCCGGCAGGGTCCCCTGCCGAACGGAACGAGGACACGGGGCCGGTGGGGGATTAGCCTTCCATCAGCCGGCGCCGGTGCCGGAGCTCCTTGATCCAGTCCCTGGTCTGCATCGCCCCGAAAGGCGAGGCGCCGCCGTCGAGGTCTTCGGCAAGGGGCCCTGCAGCCTTCAGGGCGATGTCCAGCACCCGCGTTGCCGCCTTCGCCGGCAGCCCCAGGTGCTCGGCCCACGCCAGGAAGTGCTTGCGGGAGATCCCGCTCTTTTTGCCGCCGATGCCCAGGGCCAGGGTTTTGTCGCCGTAGACCACTGTGGAGGGGATGTCGTAGACCGGGGCTACGGTGTATTCGCCGTTCTTCCCCTCCACAGACCGTGCCTGCAGCATGGAGACGTTCTTGGCGTGCAGATCGCCGTTGCCAGTGAGCCACGCGAAGGCCAGCTGCAGCGCGAGGTTCCGCAGCGCCGGCAGCGGGGCCGCGCAATGGGCGGCCAGTGCCGCGCACACCTCGCCATACGGGACGCTGTATTTGTCGGCCGGATACAGCCCCATCACCTGGGCTCCGTCCTCGACGGCGAGCCGCAGCGTGCCGCCATCGGCAGTCGTGAGCCGGTCGAAACGCTCCACGAGCAGCCCGGCCCGCCCTGCGACGTCGTGCACCAGCTGCACGCCCGCCGTCGGAATCCGCAGCCGGCGCGCATAGCGGAACATCAGGAACTCGTTCTCCACCACGAAGGGGAATTCCGGCGCATTGAGCTTGAGGATGAAGCGCTTGCCGGACTGCGCCACCGGGAGCGAAATCATGCCCGCGGACAACTTGTCCTGCACACCCGCCAGCGCCACAGGGTCGATGAGCCCGGAGTCGCCCAGCAGCGCGTCGAAGTCCAGCGGCAGCTTCGGGTCCATCACGACGGCGGAGCCGCCTTCCGCGGGGAGCTCGCCGTGCGGGACTGTCTGGACGTCGCCCACGGCGTCGCCCCCGGCGGCCATGAGGAGCGCGAGTTCGTCATCCGCGCTGGCCTTGACCGCGCGCCGGAGCGAGTTCAGGCGGCGGCCCTCGGGCAGCAGGCCCGTGAAGTAGGGCGGCACCGCGCCGCTCGGCGTGAAAACCGGCTCGCTGCGTAGGGGGAGGGTGGTCGCGACGGGCGGGCCACCGGCGTCGAGATACTTCGGCAGGTAACTGAACACGGTGCCGCCGGCATGCCGCTCGATGCGTCCGGCCAGGACCCCTTGTTTGTAGACGTCGGCGATCCGGTGGAAAGTCATGGCGCGGGCTCCGCTGCTGAAACGGACACGTCCAGCTCCAGCCCCAGCGTGCCCAGCACGGCCAACAACTGTTCGAGCTGCACGGTGGTCTTGCCCTGCTCGACGAAACGGACGAAGCGTTCGGAGACTCCAGCGAGGTCGGCGACGTCGGCCTGGCTGAGGGACAGCGCGGCACGCCGGGAGCGGACGGCGCTGCCCAAAGCGATGCTGAAGTCCGCGGGATCCATGTGATTGCCCTTCGCCCATATCGGCACGAACGTGCCGATATGGCTATCTTCCCTCCTGGTGCCGGCCCGGAACAAGGGCGATCACATGGAAATCGGCACGTACGTACCGCAAGGACTCAGTCCTCGGCAGGCGTTTCAGCTTTCGGCTTCTGCTTCGAAGGCGTCTTCACGAGTCCGCCGCCGGCCCAGCGCCTCAGCTCCGCGACTTCCGCCTCGTCGAATTCAAGGAGGGCCAGCCGGCAGAGTTCCTCGACGTTCCGGGTCCATGCGGTCGCGAGGCTCACCGCGGTGGCCTCGTCTGCCAAGGCGTCCGTGTAGTTCAGTCCCTGGATGATGAAGTTGACCGCGGCCCGGGAGACGGCGTGGCCGGCGGCAACGCAGTGGTCCCGCACCGACCTGGTGAGCTCATTCCTGTTGGGCGGGTGCTCGCGGAGAACCGCCTCCAAGGAGAGGAATACCTGCCGGAACTGTGCCCTGGAGAGTGCGGGCACATCGGTCACCCTTGTCACGTGCTCCTCGACGGCGGAGCGCGCCTCCGCTTCCTGGGGAAGATCGGCAGCGGAAAACCGCCGGGCGTCCCACACCCAGCCGGGCGTCGGCGTCGGTGAGTACTCGATGCCGTTTCCTAGCTGCGCAATCCACGCGCCGAACTTGCCATGGCCGCCCCAGTCCGTTTTCAGGGACGGTTCCGCGGTCAAGGCCCGGTGCGCGGCGACGGATCCGGTGACGGGTCCCGGAGACGAGCGGACAAGGCTGCTGACTTCCTTGGCGGCGGCACCCTTCCGCGGGGCCGGTGCGGGCGCCCGTCCTTCGCCGCGGGGCAGGACTCCAGTGCCGGCGTCGGCTGAGGATCCGGTGAGGATGGCGGCAAAGTCGTTCGATTCCACCACGTGGTCCGCCATCTCCCGGTAGGCGAACGCGACGGGCCCCGCGGCGATTACGGTGGTGATGCGGTCGGCTGCCCGGAACCGCGCGATCAACGAGGTGAAGTCGGCATCGGCCGACGCAATGACGAACTCATCGATGCCCACCGGGCCGGCAAGGACATCCATGGCATCCAGGACGAGGTTGATGTCAGTGCTGCTCTTTCCCCTTTGCGTGAGGGAAGGGCAGTCAATGACACGGAAGCCGGCCCGCGTCCAGTACACCCGGTACTTCGAGTAGATCACGGGGTTCAAGTAGCAATTGCGGATCAGGAACCGCCGGGCCGCTTCCCGCCCGCCTCCGCCTGCCAGGGCCGACGTCCATTGTTTGGGGTCCTCTGCGAACACTTTGGCAGCCGCGGGATCCACCGCCTGCAAACCGGAATAGACGTTGTCGAAGTCGACAAACATGGCCGCGCGGATGCCCGGACGGCGGACCTGGCTCGGAGGCACGATCATCCGCCCAGTTTTGCATTCCGCGGGCCGCCGGACCAGTGATCCGGGGGCGCTTTCCGGGGGACACCCCGCGTTGTGAGGCCTGCTCTGCGTCCTTTCACTCGCTCAGAGGACGTAGAGCGGGCCTCGCAACGTGGCTATCCGCTATTAGCCCGCCGTCTCGATACCGAGCTTCTCGAGTGCCCGTGCCCGACGGCGGTGGCCGGACAGCTCGTCCTCCAGGATGGCTATGGCCGGGGCCGCGAGGATCACCAGCAGGCAGATTGTCACCGGCACGTTGACGGCCGCCAACCCAACAGCGGCGGCCGCGCCCGCAACCACCAGGAACGTGAGCAATAGGTTGGCGCGGTTCACGCCCAGCAGGCTTCCGTAAATCCAGGTGAGGGTGACTTTGAAGACCGCCACCGGAATGGCGACGCTGGCCACGGCGGCAGCTGCGCTGATGTGGGCCTCATGGTCGATGTAGTAGGCCATGACGTGCAGGCCGGCCCCGGTGGCGGCGATGGACGCGAAGATGATCATGTGCCCATAGCCGAAGGTGAAGGCTTGGTTCCTGCGCAGGTGCAGGGCCTGGCCGGCCGGAAGGATGAAGTACACCCACCACATGGTGAAGGCCAGCCCGGTTCCGCCGAGTCCGACCAGTGCTGCGTCCAAGGTCCAACCGTGCAAGGCAACGATCGAGCGCAGGGTCTCAATGGCACCGATCAGGCATTCGCCCAGCGCAATGATGGCAAGCAGGCCATAGCGTTCTGCGATGTGGTGTGCGTGCCACGGAGTCTTGACCCTGCGCTCGGCGATGACAGGAGCGGCCATTTCCAGTACGAACAAAGGCGCGTAGATCAGGAAAGTGGTGGGGATATCGGTCTTCGCGAAGACCACAACTACCCACCCCACTTGTGCCACGGCCAGCAGGCCGGCGTACGTGAGGCAGGTCTTGCGCTGTTGCGGGTCCTGCCGGGCGGCCCGCAGCCACTGGAAGATCAGGGCAACGCGCATCACCACGTAGCCAAGCACCAGGACGCCGTTGTTCACGTACTCGCCTTCAAGCAGCGATTGGAATAGGGGCTCGATTCCCATGGTCAGGATGAGCACGCCAACCATCTGGACCATGGTGACGATCCGGAAGATCCAATCATCGGTGTCGTACGCGCTGGCGAACCAGGAGAAATTGATCCAGGCCCACAGCACGCCGAACATCGTGAAGGCGAAGCCGATCAGGCCTGCGCCCACGTGGTTCTCCGCCACTGCGTGCGCAAACTGGCTGCCGGCCACGCTGAACGCGATGACGAACGTCAGGTCGAAGAAGAGTTCCAGGGGGGTGGCGGCGCGGTGCTGTTCATGGGGATCGCGGCCGCCCATACGGGAGAGCGCATGGCGGAGTGGGTTGGACATCCTCACACAGTACCGTCAGCCCAACACGGGGTCAGATAGAGCCCGTGTTGGGGCGGAACATGGGCCGTACCTGACCCCGCGTTGGGTCTTGGGAGGCTAGACGCGGCCGAGGACGTCGATGTCTTCGAGGAACTCCTGCTGGACTTCTTCGCTGACGGTGGTCTTGGTGTCGGCGATCGCGTCGAGGTAGTCCTGCGTGGTCGGGCCCTTCCGCCCGTTGCTTGAAGAACCGCCGTTGGAGTAGACGGCGTATTCAAGCGCCCGCTGGGAGGCGCTGCGCGCGGCGAACTCGATGTCCGCGGGCGAGAAGCCCTCGGTGCGCTCCACGAGCAGGGCCACGTCCACGGAGTCCACCACGGTTGCCGGGATGAAGCGCTGCCACATGGCCTCGCGGGCATGGACGTCCGGCAGGCCGATCGGGATGACGTAGTCGAAGCGGCCGTGGCGCAAGAACGCCGAGTCCAGGGCCCGGATGAAGTTGGTGGCACACACCAGGAGGCGGCCGGGTTGTTCGCGGAAGGCCGGGATGATCTTGAGGAGTTCGTTGGTGACGCCCTGCAGCGGCGACGGCGGATCCCCCGCACGTTGGGCTGCGATCTCCTCCACTTCGTCGATGAACACCACCGCGTGTTCCAGCTCGGCGATTTCGAGGAAGGTTTCGCGCAGCGCGCCGGCCAGGCCCTTGGGGTCGGCGGCCAGCCGCGAGGGGAAGACCTCCACGAACGGCCACTCCAGCCGGGACGCAATCGCCTTGGCAAAGGTGGTCTTGCCGGTGCCGGGCGGGCCGAACAGCACCACCGCCCGCGGGGGCACCACGCCGTATTCGTCGGCGAGGTCGGCCTCGGCCAGCGGCAGCACCAGGCGCCGCTCCAGCAGTTCCTTCTCCCGCTTCATGCCGGCCACGTTTTCCCAGAGGTCGCGCGCGAGCACCCGGCCGCCCAGCAGGCTCAGCGGTTCCAGTTCGGCGCGCTGCACCGGGATGGTGCGTTCGAAGTAGCGCAGGTTCTTCTTCACCACGAAACCGCGGCCCAGGAACGCCTCCACCCGGGTCTCGGACTCGGGCATCAGGGCGGAGAGCTTGTTCAGCCCGTGCGGGGCCATCCGGTTCTCGACGGCGGCCAGTAGCGAGGTGCCGATCCCGCGGCCGCGGAACTCCGGAAGCGTGGACAGGAAGACAATCCAGCCTTGGTCGTGCGCGGCCCGTCCGACGGCGGCACCCACCAGCTGCTCGCCCTGCACCGCCACCACGGCGTGGTCCTTTTCGCAGGAGGCAAGGACCTCGGAGAGCGCGTAGACGGGCTCGACGCCGTCGGCCTTCAGGCTCTCCCACAGGTGCAGGATCCCGTCGAGGTCGGACGAATGGAAGTCCCTGATGCGCCAGTTGGTCATGTGCTGCTCCTTGCCGGATCTCCGTTGATGCCTTGGAACCGAGCATAGGGGAATCGCGGCGGGAGTCCGGGGGTGTTACGGGCCCCTTACCCCACGGGGCGCAGCCGCAGCCCCTGCATGCCGCCGTCGATCGCCAGGGAGGTGCCCGACGTCGAACCGGACAGCGGACTGGCGAGGTACGCGACGGCGCCGGCCACCTCCGCCGGGTCCACCATCCGGCCGTGCGGCTGGCGGGCGTTCAGGGCGGCCCGTTCGGCGGCGGGGTCCGCGGCCGAGTCCAGCAGCCGGCCCACCCACGGGGTGTCCACGGTGCCGGGGTTCACGCAGTTGACCCGGATGCCTTCGCGGATGTGGTCGGCGGCCATGGCGAGCGTCAGGGACAGCACGGCGCCCTTCGACGCCGAATACAGCGCCCGCTGCGGCAGCCCCGCCGTCGCGGCGATGGAGCAGGTGTTCACGATCGCCGCGGCCGGCGACTCGCGCAAGTAGGGCAGCGCTGCCCGGCTCACGCGCGCGATGCCCACCACGTTGATGTCCAGGACCCGCAGCCATTCCTCGTCCGGGTTCGCGGCGATGTCGCCCTGGGCGCCGATGCCCGCGTTGTTCACCACCACGTCCAGGCGGCCGAACTCGCGGACCACGGCGTCGACGGCGGCCCGCACCGAGGCGTCGTCCGCCACATTGCATTCGACGCCGAAGTGCGGCGTGCCGGCCGGGTTCAGGTCCAGCACGGCCACCTTCGCCCCGGCGGCAGCGAGCCGGTCCGCGATGGCCGCGCCGATGCCGGACGCGCCGCCGGTCACGAGGGCGGCCAGGCCGTCGAACTCGCGGCCCACGGAGCCGTTGGCCGGGGAGGAGCCGTTCACCGGACTGCCGCGGGATCCCCCGCGGAGGCTGCGGTGAGGGCGCCGGCCGCGTTGTCCGAACGGGCCCGGTAGAACTCCTGGCGCTGGCGGCCTAGGCCCTCGACTTCGAGCTCCACCACGTCACCGGGCTGCAGGAACGGGAAGCGGCCGGAGAGTGCCACGCCTTCGGGGGTGCCGGTGAGGATCACGTCGCCCGCCTCCAGCACCATGTACTGGCTGAGGTGGTGCACCACGGTGGCGGGATCGAAGATCATATCCGAGGTGTTCGAGTCTTGGCGGATTTCCCCGTTGACCCAGGTCCGCAGCCGGAGCTTGCCGGCGTCCACTTGGTCGGCGGGAACGAGCCACGGGCCCAGCGGGCTCGACGCCGGCAGCGACTTGCCCTTGGTCCACTGGCCCGCGGCGCCGGGCAGTTGGTAGTCGCGTTCGGACAGGTCGTTGGCCACCACGTAGCCGGCGATGTGCCCGGCGGCTTCCTCCACGGAAGAAAGGTAGGACGCTTCCTTGCCGATCACCACGCCGAGCTCCACTTCCCAGTCGTACTTCGCCGACGACGGCGGGATGGGGGCGGCGTCGAACGGCCCGGCAACGGTGTTGGACGGCTTAAGGAAAACCACGGGAACCTCGGGCGGGGTGGCGCCGGATTCCGCGGCGTGCGCGGTGTAGTTCAGGCCGATGCAGACTACCGAGGCCGGCCGGGCGACGGGGGAGCCGATGCGCAGGCCCTCGGCCGCGATTTCCGGAAGTTCCCCGGATTCAAGGGCCTTCCGGGTGCGGGCAACGCCGTCGGCAGCGAAGAAGGCGCCGTCGATGTCATGGGTCAGGCCGGTGAGGCTGAAGTACTTCCGGGCGCCGTTGCCGTCTTCGACGAGGACAGCCGGCTGCTCGTTTCCGGCTGCTCCCAGCCGGGCGAATTTCACGTTCATGTCTTCCTCCATGTTCAGCGTCATTGCTCCGAGCTTCAAGTGTGGTGTCTCCCCCATTCTTGCGGAAATGTGACCCATTGACAATGGAAACATCCGATGTTTAGTCTCAAGTTGAATGGACGTCCCCGGCTGCCCCTCCGGGCCGTACGCGCCGCCTAAGCTAGGAGCACGATGAGCGTCATCACCGCCATGGAAACTCTCGACATCCGCTTCCCCACGTCCCGGGAGCTGGACGGCTCGGACGCCATGAACCCGGATCCGGACTATTCGGCGGCCTACCTGATACTGCGCACTGACGCGCCGGATGGCCACGAAGGGCACGGCTTCGTGTTCACCATCGGCCGCGGCAACCAGGTGGAAACCGCGGCCATCGCCGCGCTGCGGGAGCACCTCCTGGGCCGCAACACAGAGGAACTACTCGCGGACATGGGCGCCACCTGGAAGCTGCTCGCCCACGACTCCCAGCTCCGCTGGCTCGGACCCGAGAAGGGCGTCATGCACATGGCGATCGGCGCCGTCGTCAACGCCCTCTGGGACCTGAAGGCCAAGCGCGCCGGCCTGCCGCTCTGGGAGCTGCTGTCCCGCATGAGTCCCGAAGAACTCGTCGCCCTGGTGGATTTCCGCTACCTCAGCGACGCCCTCACGCCCGAGGAAGCGCTCGGCATCCTGCGCGCCGCGGAACCCGGACGGGAAGAGCGGCATGAACGGCTGCTCGCCGAAGGCTACCCGGGATACACGACGACGCCCGGCTGGCTGGGCTACAGCGACGAGAAGCTTTCGCGCCTTGCCAAGGAGGCCGTGGCCGACGGATTCACGCAGATCAAGCTCAAGGTCGGAGCCTCCTTGGAGGAGGACATCCGCCGCGTCCGTGCCGCCCGCGCTGCCGTGGGCCCGGACATCCGGATCGCCGTGGACGCCAACCAGCGCTGGGACGTCCAGGACGCCATCGACTGGATGCGCCACCTCGCCCCCTACGACATCGCCTGGATCGAGGAACCCACCAGCCCGGACGACATCCTGGGCCATGCCGCGATCGCCCGGGGCGTGGCGCCGATCCCGGTGGCCACCGGGGAACATGTCCAGAACCGGGTGGTGTTCAAACAGATGCTGCAGGCAGGCTCCCTGCAGGTGCTCCAGCTCGACGCCGCCCGGGTGGCCGGCGTCAACGAGAACATCGCCATCCTGCTGCTGGCCGCGAAGTTCGGCGTCCCGGTCTGCCCGCACGCCGGCGGGGTGGGGCTGTGCGAGGCGGTGCAGCACCTGTCCATGTTCGACTTCGTGGCCCTCTCCGGCACCAAGGAGGACCGGATGATCGAATTCGTGGACCACCTGCACGAACACTTCGTCACGCCCGTCGAGATGCGCTCAGGCCGCTACTGGCCGCCGACGGCGCCGGGCGGGGGCAGCGAAATGCTCCCCGCCAGCCTGGCGGACTACCGTTACCCGGACGGACCCGTGTGGGCCGCGGAGGCGGGCAGCGCCGCCGCAGCAAGCGCCGCCGTCGGGCGTTCCGCCGCACACACCGCCGCCGTCGAGAGCTGAAGGAGGAGCCGTGATCCAGCACGCCCCGTGGTTCAAGGAGTCCCGGCTTGGCATGTTCGTGCACTGGGGGCTGTATTCCCTGGCGGCGCGGCACGAGTGGGTGATGAACCGCGAGGAGATCACTGTGGAGGAGTACTCGAAGTACTTCCGCCGCTTCGACCCGGACCTCTACGATCCCCGCGAATGGGCCCGCGCCGCCCGCAACGCCGGCATGAGGTACGTGGTGCTGACCACCAAGCACCACGAGGGCTTCTGCCTCTGGGACTCGGCCCTCACGGACTACAAGGCCACCCACACTCCCGGCGGCCGGGACCTCATCGCGCCCTACGTGGAGGCGCTGCGGGCAGAGGGGTTGAAGGTGGGCTTCTACTATTCGCTGATCGACTGGCACCACCCTGACTTCACCGTGGATTCAGTGCACCCGCAGCGCAACGCCTCGGACCTAACAGCCCTGAACCGGGGCCGGGACATGGCCCGCTACCGGGAGTACCTGCACGGCCAGGTCCGCGAACTGCTCAGCAACTATGGCACCATCGACTACCTCTTCTTCGACTTCTCCTACCCGGACGGCATGGACGGACACCCGGCCGGCGGCAAGGGCCGGGATGACTGGGGTTCGGAGGAACTCCTGGCCATGGTCCGGGAGCTGCAGCCCGGGATCGTGGTCAACGACCGCCTCGACCTGCCGGGAGATTTCGTCACCCCGGAGCAGTACCAGCCGGCCGGTCCCATGATGTCCGACGGCGTCCCGCTCGCCTGGGAGGCCTGCCAGACCCTCAACGGCAGTTGGGGCTATGACCGGGACAACCTCGACTACAAGAGCCCGGACCTGCTGGTGCGGATGCTGGTGGACGGGGTCTCCAAGGGCGGCAATCTCCTGCTGAACGTCGGCCCCACAGCGCGTGGCACCCTGGACCCGCGCGCCGCGGAGTCCCTGGCGGGCATCGGCGAGTGGATGCGGCTGCACGGCCGCTCCATCTACGGTGCCGGCCCGTCGTCGTACATTCCGCCCGCCGACGCCCGCTATACCCGGCGCGGCAACCGGCTGTACGTCCACCTGTTCGCCTGGCCATTCGGCTTCGTACACCTGCCCGGGCTGGCCGGCAAGGTGGAGTACGCCCAACTGCTCAACGACGCCTCCGAGCTCCGTCTCCAGGAACCGGACCCGGAGCGGGAGGCCTACGCCACCACCCCCGGCGCCCAGCCCGCCGGGACGCTGAGCATCACGCTGCCCATCCAGCGGCCGCCGGTGGCCGTGCCCGTGCTGGAACTGTTCCTCAAGGAGGGTGCAGATGCCTGAAACCATCGCCCTGCACACCCGGCTCAAGCCCGGGGCGGAGCAGGAATACGCCGACGCGCACGCTTCCATCCCGGAAGAACTCGTGGCAGCGCTGAAGGACGCCGGGGTGCGGAACTGGCGGATCTGGCGCAGCGGCCTCGAGCTGTTCCACCTCGTGGAGGTGGACGACTACCAGGCCATGCGCCACGCCCTCGCCAACCACCCGGCCAACGTGCCCTGGCAGGCCCGGATGGCCGAACTGCTCGAGGTGGAGGACGACTATTCCGGCAACGACTCCGGCATCCCGAAGGTCTGGGAACTGCCATGAGCACCGCCGTCGCAGCACAGCTCGGCAGGCTCGGCTTCGGCGGGGCCGGGATCGGCAACCTCTACACCGCGATCCCCGACGGCGAAGCCCTCGCCACCGTCCTCGCCGCCTGGGACGCCGGTGTCCGCTACTTCGACACCGCCCCGCACTACGGCCTGGGCCTGTCCGAGCAGCGGCTCGGCGCTGTCCTCCGTGACAAGCCACGCGCCGACTTCGTCATCTCCACCAAGGTGGGCCGGCGGCTCGAACCGCAGGACCCCGCCGGCCGCCGGGACAACGAAGGCTTCGAAGTTCCCGCGGATGCCGTTCGCCGCTGGGACTTCAGCGAACACGGCATCCGGCAGAGCCTCGAGGATTCCCTTCTGCGCCTCGGACTGGAGCGGGTGGACATCGCCTACCTGCACGACCCCGATGCCTACGATCTCGATGCCGGCATCCGGCAGGCGCTGCCCGTGATGGAGAAGCTCCGCCGCGAAGGCCTGGTGGGCGCGATCGGCGTCGGCACCAACTCGGCTGAGGCTGCGCTCGCCTGCGTCGACGCCGCCGACCTGGACCTTGTGATGCTCGCCGGCCGCTACACCCTGCTGGAACAGCCGGCGGTCCCGCTGCTGGGGCGCTGCACGGAGCGTGGCACCGGCGTCGTGGCCGTCGGCACCTACAACTCCGGCCTCCTGGCCCGGCCCGAGGTGCCGGACGACGCGCACTACAACTACGGCCAGGCACCGCGCGCCCTGCTCGAACGCGCCCGCGCGCTGGCGGCACTGTGCCGGGACTTCGGCGTCGAGCTCCCGACGGCGGCCCTGCACTTCCCGCTGCGGCACCCGGCGGTGGTGAATGTGACGGTGGGGGCGCGCAGCCCGGAGCAGGCCGCGGAGAACGCCGCGCGGATGGACACGGCCGTGCCGGAGGAACTGTGGGAGGCCGTCGCGGAGCTTGCCTCTGGCGGCGCAGCTTGATTGACGCGCACCTGCACCTGTGGAAACTCGAGCCTGGAGCGTACTCCTGGCTCGGACCGCAGCACGGGGCCCTGTTCCGCAGCTTCGGGCCTGCGGAGGCGGCGGGCACCCTGGACGCGGCAGGCGTCCGCGGCGCTGTCCTCGTCCAGGCGGACGACACCCTCGCAGACACCGAGGCGATGCTCGCGGTGGCGGACAGCAGCGGGTGGGTGCTCGGCGTCGTCGGCTGGATCCCGCTGGAGCGGCCCGCGGAAGCAGAAACCCAACTGGACCGTTTCACGAGGAACCCCCAGTTCCGGGGCGTGCGGCACCTGGTCCACGACGATCCGCGGGACGATTTCCTCGAGCTGGCTCCCGTGCGGGAGTCCCTGCGGCTCGTGGCCTCGCGTGGCCTGGCCTTCGACGTGCCCGACGCCTTCCCGCGCCACCTCGGCGCCACGGTGCGGCTGGCCAGGGAGCTCCCGGACCTGACCGTTGTCCTGGACCACCTCGGCAAACCGCCGCTGGGTGCGGGCGCGGGTTCGGAGCCCATGGACCGGTGGCGTGCGGACTTCCGCGCGCTGGCCGCCCTGCCGAACACAGTGGCGAAACTATCGGGGCTGCACCTGCCCGGTGTTTCCTACACTGCCGCGGCCCTGCGGCCCCTGTGGGAGGAAGCCCTGGAAGCGTTCGGTCCGGGGCGGCTGATGATCGGCGGCGACTGGCCGGTCAGCACGCTTGGCGCGCCCTATGAGCGCACGATTGGCGTGCTGCTGGAGCTGCTCGGCGAGCTGTCCGACGCCGAAAAGCACCAGGTCCTGGAAGGAACTGCGGCGCGGACGTACGGGCTGCGACGCGTTTGAGCTGTGGTCACAGGGCTTGCCGTCTGAGGGTGAGTTGGACGGCCGACTCGTAGCGGACGGCGAGCTTGTCGCGGTGTCCGCGCGTCCGCGCCGGTGCAGGTGACTGTCACACGAGCAGCGCCTCGAGCTCCGGAAGTCGGCCGAACAGCTGGGGGAGGCCGCGCACCCCGTTGCGCACGGACTCGTGCGACAACGCGAGGTCAGGGCCGGTGCTCGCCTCGACACCGGCGAGGCACCGCAGGATGTTCCACCTCGTGTGCCCCAGCCAGCCGCCGATCATGAACACAAACCAGCTTGGACCTGACGGCGGCAGCGCTCCGCCCCCCGCGACATAGCCGTCGAGAACCGAGCGGAAAATAGCGGGGTTGATGTCGTCGAAGCCTGGTCCCTTCGCGAGGCTGAGCGCGGTCGAGCCGAGCTCACTGGACAGGTCAAGCATCCCCGAGAGCTCCCAGTCGAGCACTACCGGCCGCCCCTCTCGAGTGAGCAGGTTCCAAGGTTGGATGTCCCTGTGGGTCAGCACGACGGGGCCTGGCCGTTCGCAGGTGTCGACGAAGTGGGCAATCGCGAGGAACGTCTCGACGTGAGAGGCGAGCTCGTCGGCCCACGGCTGTCCGCTCGCCGCCGCCCGCGCGGCGAGCTCGGACCAGTCCCGTGACATCGGGTCCTCGATCGACACAGGGGTCCACGCGACGTCGAGCGCGTGGATGCGCGCGAGGATCTCACCGACCTCAAACGCGTACGCCGCCGACACCGGCGCCTCGGGCACTTTCTCGCCTTCGACCCATCGGTGAACGAGTGTGTCGTGGCTGGCCGAGATCGGCTCTGGCATCGGAATACCGGCAGCGAAGGCCGCCCGCTCAAAGCTGAAGACGTCCTCGAGGCGATAGGTCCAGCGGCGGTCGACGAGGTTCAACTCCTTCACCGCAAATGACCCCTGGTCGGTATCGAGCCGGTACATCCGGTTGGCGAACCCGCCGTGGACGCGAATCATCGGCCCGATCGGCGCGCCGAGATGCGAAAGATCCACCCACTTATTCTAAGAGCTGGCACCACATACCAAACGCGCCTTAGGAACCTAGAGCGCCTGTCGCAGCCAGTTCTCAACGCCGCTGATGTGCACGGTGACCAGGGCCCGCACCAGTTCGGAGTCGCCGCGCTCCAGCGCATCCGCGATGGCCTTGTGCTCGGCCAAGGTGTGCGCCACGGCCTTCTCCTGGGTGATGCCGCGCCAGATGCGCGCCCGGACCGTGTCCCCGGAGAGGGCCTCAAGCAGTCCGCTGAGGTAGTCGTTCCCGGCGGCTGCGGCGATGATGCTGTGGAATTCGAGGTCGTGGGCCACGAGCTCCTCCACGTCGGTGCCCTCGTCGATCCCGTCCATCGTTGCGCGCAGGGCGGCCACTTCTTCGGGCGTGATGCGGCTTGCCGCCATATGGGCGGTGGCCGGTTCGAGGATCCGGCGGACTTCGAATAGTTCCAGGATGGAGCGGTTCTGGTGCAGCTCCACCACGAAGGCTACGGCCTCGTTGAGCAGCTTCGCGTCCAGGCTGGTGACGTAGGTGCCGTCGCCGCGCCGCACGTCCAGCACCCGGATGAGTTCCAGTGCCTTCACGGCTTCGCGCAATGAGCTGCGGGACAGGCCGAGGCTCTCGCTGAGCTCCTTTTCCGGCGGCAACCGGTCCCCGGCCTTGAGCTCGCCGCGGATCAACATGTCCTTGATCTTGCCGATCGCCTCGTCAGTCACAGCCATGGCTCAATCGTAGCGGCGAGTGGTCCGATGTCTGAGGAACGGCGACGCCACGCAACGGACTTGAAACTGTACCGTCTGGACGGTATAGTTTTTCAATGTCAGACTTCCACCCTTGTCGAGAAAGCGGCCACCATGACCATCTCCGTCACCAAGCGCGAACGCTTCGCCGAGAGCGAGGCGGTTTTCCGTCCCGATCCCGTCCGCGGCAAGCAGCATGGTGCCGGACGCCGCTGGCTCGCCCTTGGCGCACTGATGTTCCCCGTGCTGCTGATCGCCGTCGACAACACCGTGCTCAGCTTCGCGGTCCCGTCCCTGTCCCTCGCCCTGCAGCCCAGCGGCACCGAACTGCTGTGGATCATCGATGTCTACGCCTTGGTGCTCGCCGGCCTGCTGGTCCCGATGGGTAGCATCGGCGACCGCATCGGCCGCCGCAAGCTCCTGCTGATCGGCGCCACCGGCTTCGCCTTGGTCTCCGTGCTGGCGTCCTTCGCCACGAACGCCGGCCAGCTCATCGGCGCCCGCGCCCTGCTGGGCGTCTTCGGCGCCATGCTGATGCCTGCAACGCTTTCCCTGATCCGGAACATCTTCACCGACCCCACCGAACGCCGCACCGCGATCGCCGTCTGGGCCGCGTGCTTCTCCGGCGGCGCGGCCCTCGGCCCGTTGGCCGGCGGCCTCCTGCTGGAGCACTTCGAATGGGGCGCCGTGTTCCTGCTCGCCGTGCCCATGCTGCTGCCGCTGCTGATCCTGGCGCCGCTCGTGGTGCCGGAGTCCAAGGACCCGAAGCCCGCGCCCGTGGACCCGGTCAGCATCCTGCTGGTCATGGCGGCAATGGTTCCGTTCGTGTACGGCATCAAGGAATTCGCGCACGACGGCGGCCCGGCCGCACTGCTGCCGCTCGCCGTCGGGCTCGTGGCCGGTGGGCTGTTCGTCCGCAGGCAGCTGCGGCGCCAGCGGACCGGCGGGGCGCCGATGCTGGACATGACCCTGTTCCGGAACAAGGCATTCAGCGTGTCCCTGGCCGCTAACCTGCTGAGCATCTTCTCGCTGGTGGGCTTCATTTACTTCATGTCGCAGCACCTGCAGCTCGTGGCCGGCCGTACGCCACTCGAGGCCGGGATGCTCATGGTTCCGGGCCTGGCGCTGACCATCGTCGCCGGCCTGGTGACGGTGCCGGTGGTGCGCAGGGTCCGTCCGGCCCACGTGGTCACCGCAGGGCTGCTGCTGAACATGAGCGGCTACGCCGTGGTGCTGATGTTCGGCCAGGGCGGGGAGTTGTGGGCGCTGCTGCTCGGTTTCGCGATCGTGGGCTCGGGTGTGGGGGCCGCGGAGACCATCTCCAACGACCTCATCCTGGCCAGCGTTCCGGCACCGCAGGCAGGGGCAGCATCCGCCATTTCCGAGACTGCTTATGAGGTGGGCTCGGTGATGGGCACCGCGGTGCTCGGCAGCATCCTGACCGCCGCCTACCGCTCCGGCGTCGAGGTGCCGGCCACGCTGGCCGGCGACGCCGCGCGGCAGGCCTCCGAAACCCTCGGCGGAGCGATCGACGCCGCCAAGCTGCTCCCGACCGAGCAGGCCGAAGCGCTGCTGGCGTCCGCCCGGCACGCCTTCGATTCCGGCGTCGGGATGACCTCGGCGATCGGCATGGTCCTGATGCTGGCCGCCGCGGTGTTGGTCGCCTTCGTGCTGCGGAAGCGCCAAGGCACCCCTTAAACGAGTTGGCAGTTCGCGGCGGTGTTTTCGAAGAACACTGCCGCGAACTGCCATTCCGCGCTTAAGCGGGGAAGACTAGATGGAGTCTTCCGAACCCGGGGCGGGGCGGTTAGCCACTACGGGGGACATGCCGGTGTAACCGTCGCGGGCTGCGGCGATTTCGTGGATCTGCTTGCGGCAGGCGTACCAGCCGCCGATCATCAGCGCGATTGCCACCAGGGTGACCAACAGCGTGAGCGGCGAATCGATGAACACCATCGCCAGGACCGCCACGAGGAAGAGCAGCGTCAGGTAACCGGTGTATGGCGCGCCAGGCATCCGGAAGGACGGCCGCTTGAGCCAGCCCTTGTCCGCCCAGCGCTTGAGCTGGATCTGGCAGAGGACGATCGTGGCCCAGGTGGAGATGATGCCCACGGACGCGACGTTGAGGACGATTTCGAAGGCCTCGGACGGAACCAGGTAGTTCAGCGGAACACCCAGCAGGGAGACGCCAGCGGTGATGGCGATGCCGCCGTAGGGCACACCGGCCTTGTTCATGCGCTGGGCGAACTTCGGCGCGGAACCGGCCACGGACATGGAGCGCAGGATGCGGCCGGTGGAGTACAGGCCGGCGTTCAGCGAGGACAGGGAGGCCGTGAGGACCACGAGGTTCATGATGGTGTCCACGCCCTGCACGCCGATGGAGCCGAAGAAGGTCACGAAGGGGCTGACGCCCTTCTGGTACGTGGTGTAGGGCAGCAGGAGCGAGAGCAGGATGACGGAGCCGACGTAGAACACCGCGATACGGAAGACGACGGAGTTGATGGCCTTCGGCATGATCTTTTCCGGGTTCTCGGTTTCGCCTGCGGCGGTGCCGACCAGTTCAACGGATGCGTAGGCGAACACAACGCCCTGCATGAGCAGGATCATCGGCATGATGCCGCTCGGGAACATGCCGCCGTTGTCGGTGATGAGGGAGATCCCCGTCGGGGCACCGGTGGGGGTGCCGAAGATGACGAACCAGATGCCGACGACCAGGAAGGCAACCAGGGCTGCGACCTTGATCAGGGCGAACCAGAATTCCATCTCGCCGAAGACCTTCACCGAGACCAGGTTCAGCGACAGGACCACTACCAGGGCGATGAGCGCCCAGGCCCACTGCGGCACGGCGCCGATCCAGGGCACGTACCTGCCGAAGAAGTTCATGTAGATGGCCGCTGCCGTGATGTCCACGATGGTGGTCATGGCCCAGTTGATCCAGTAGAACCAGCCCGAGGCGAAGGCAGCCTTTTCACCGAAGAACTCACGGGCGTAGGAGACGAAGGAGCCCGAGGACGGGCGGTGCAGGACGAGTTCGCCCAAGGCCCGCAGGATCAGGAACACGAACGCGCCGCAGATCGCGTAGGACAGCACCAGCGAAGGGCCCGCGGCGTTCAGGCGGCCGCCGGCACCCAGGAACAGGCCGGTGCCGATCGCGCCGCCGATCGCGATCATCTGGATCTGACGCGGCTTGAGGTTCTTGTGGTAGCCCTTGTCCTCGGCGTGCAGCAGCTTCTCAGTCGCGTGCGCCTGCGGCGGGACCGTGTGGTCGGTGATGGGTTGATTGCTCATGGGGGAGATCCTTAGGGGTGTCCTGTGGGGAGGTTCCGGTTAGGGGACGACGGCGGAAAGCCGGCCGCCGTCGTCGTGCTCGCTGCCGCTCGTGTCGCAGGGCGGTGCCCTGCCGGGGAGGGCGGCAGCGGAGTGTCAGCTGCTCAGGTTGGCGAGCCGTTCGGGACGGAGCAGCTCGTTCAGCTGCTCCGCGGTCAGCATTCCGTGCTCCAGAACCAGCTCGGCAACGCCGCGACCGCTCGCCAGCGCTTCTTGGGCGATGGCGGTGGCGGAGGCGTAGCCGATGTGCGGGTTCAGGGCCGTGACCAGGCCGATCGACTGCTCCACGGTAAGGCGCAGGCGCTCGGCGTTGGCGGTGATGCCACGTACGCACCGTTCGGTGAGCGTGTGGCAGGCAGCTTCCAGGTGGGAAATGCTCTTGTGGATGCTGTGGACGATGATTGGCTCGAAGGCGTTCAGCTGCAGCTGGCCCGCCTCGGCCGCCATGGTGACGGTGACGTCGTTGCCGATGACCTCGTAGGCCACCTGGCTGACCACTTCCGGGATCACCGGATTGATCTTGCCTGGCATGATGGACGATCCCGACTGGACAGCCGGGAGGTTGATTTCGCCCAGTCCCGCGCGCGGTCCGGAGGACAGCAGGCGGAGGTCGTTGCAAATCTTGGAAAGCTTCACGGCCACGCGCTTGAGGACGCCGGAAAGGTGCACGAAGGCTCCGACGTCCTGCGTGGCCTCGATGAGGTCGACGGCGGTGACGAGCGGCAGGCCGGTGATCTCGGCCAGGTGCCGGCAGGCGGCCTCGGCGTATCCCTTGGGGGCGTTCAGTCCGGTGCCGATGGCGGTGGCGCCCAGGTTGATTTCGTGGATGAGCAGCTGGGATTCGGCCAACCGGGCGCGGTCCTCGCCGATCGTCACGGCGTAGCCGCCGAACTCCTGGCCGAGGGTCATGGGTACGGCGTCCTGCAGCTGAGTGCGGCCCATCTTGACCACGGTGCGGAATTCCTGGCCCTTCTCCGCGAAGGCCTCTTCGAGGACGGCGAGGGCCTTGAGCAGCCCCTGGACCGAGAAGATCGTGGCCAGGTTGACGGCGGTGGGGTAGACGTCGTTGGTGGACTGGCTCAGGTTGACGTGGTCGTTCGGGTGCAGCCGGGCGTAGTCGCCCTTGGGGTGGCCCAGGATTTCCAGGGCGCGGTTGGCGATCACCTCGTTGGCGTTCATGTTGGAGCTGGTGCCTGCACCGCCCTGGATCACGTCCACCATGAACTGCTCGTGGAGCTTGCCGTCCAGGATGTCCTGGCACGCCTGTTCGATGGCCGCAGCGCGCTCGGCGTCCAGGAGGCCGAGTTCCCGGTTGGTGCGGGCGGCGGCCAGCTTCACTGCGGCCAGGCCGCGGACCAGGTCCGGGTTGCTGGAGAGCCGCTGGCCGGTGATGGGGAAGTTCTCGATCGCGCGGAGGGTGTGCACGCCCCAGTACGCGTCGGCGGGGACGTCGCGGTCGCCCAGGAGGTCGTGTTCCGATCGGAAGCGGTGATCGTCGTTGCTCATGGCATTCCTTGGTCTGTTGGTGCGCGAGTTGGCAGTTCGCGGCAATGCTTTTTGGGAACACTGCCGCAAAGTGTCAACTCGCGGGGTGGTTTGGAGGTTAGCGGGCGTTTGCGGGCCGCGGCACGGGGAGGAAGTCGGCGGCACGGAGGACGCCCACGGCTTTGCCGCCGCCCAGCACCGGCGGGATCTGCAGCTCCGCCAGGGCATCGGCGTCGACCCCCAGCTCGGCAAGCACCCGGAGGGTGACGGGCAGGCGGGCGCGGTCGCCGCCGTCGGAAATCTTGATCGCGACGCCGGTCCCGTCCGCCAGGCCGATCAGCTGCAGTCCCTCGAAGCCGTCCTTGGCGAGCAGTCCCGGCACCGCGCGGATCAGCGCGGTGACGTCGCGGCCCTCGCCGGCCACCATCTCGGGGAAGGCGCGCATCGCGTGTGCCACCTGGCCTTCCTGGGTTTCCGGGGCGGCGGAGGCGAGACGGCCGTAGGCGCGGGCCATGCCGCGAAGGCTATGGGCGAAGAGCGGGGTGCCGCAGCCATCGGTGCTGACCGCGGCGGCGTCTTCGCCGGTGAGTTCGGTGATGGTGTCGCGGACGAGGACCTGGAGCGGGTGCTCCGGGTGCAGGTAGCCTTCCACGGGCCAGCCGTTGATGGTGCAGACCGCGGCCATGGCGGCGTGCTTGCCCGAGCAGTTCTGGGCCAACTGGGTGGGGCCCTTGCCGGCGCGGAGCCAGGCTTCGCGCTCGCCGGCGCCGTACGGGAGGTCTGTGCTGTTGGCGAGGGCCTCCTCGTCCAGGCCGTGCATGGCGAGGATCCGGCGGGCACCGTCCTGGTGCATGGCCGCGCCCGAGTGGCTGGCCGCGGTGAGGGCCAGGAGGTCTTGCGGAAGCTCCAGCCCGGCGCGGAGCAGGGCCACAGCCTGCAGTGGCTTGAGGGAGGAGCGGGGGTAGATGGGCGCGTCGGGATCGCCGGCGGCGAGCTTGGTCTCGGGCTGCGTGTCCGGGTTGGTTCGACTTTCGCCGTCCGCGGCGGGGCCGAGGGCGATGAGCGAGCCGTAGTGGATGCTCTCGACAAGGCCGTCGCGGGTCTGCTCGGCCAAGGGGACGTGGTGCGGGGTTGGCATGGCGTCCTTAGGTAGTTGCTTGCTTTGTGGTCTGTGTGGTGGCTTTGGGCCGTGCGCGGGCCTGGTCAGTCCGCGGGGGAGCTGAGGATGCTGTCCAGGGCGACGCTGACGGCGTCGAGATGCGCTGCCATGGCGGCTTCGGCGGCCTCGGCGTTCCCGGCGTCGATGGCTTCGATGATGCGGAGGTGCTCGTCGTCGGAGGCGTGGCGGCGGTCGGCCACCATGTTCAGGGTTTCGGACTGGTGGGCGAGGGCTTCGCGGATGTCGGCCACAACGCTTTCGAAGACCTTGTTGCCGCTGGCCCGGGCGATGGTGGAGTGGAAGGCGGCGTCGAGGCTGACCCAGCCTTCGGGATCGTTTTCCGCGAGCATTTCCTCCATGAGGCCGCGGAGCTGCTTGAGGTCCTCGTCGCTGCGGCGCTGTGCTGCCAGCCCGGCGGCGGGTACCTCGATGTGCGGGCGGGCTTCGTTGAGGTCGCGGGCGGAGTACTGGCCCAAGGTGAGGTCGTTTGCCACCTTGTTGGCGACGACGAAGGTGCCCTTGCCGGTTTTGGTGACCGTCAGGCCGAGGGCGTTGCAGGAGCGGAGGGCTTCGCGGATCACGGAGCGGCTCACGCCGTACTGACCGGCGAGAGTGGCCTCGGAACTGAGCTTCGCGCCGAGTTCGGAGGCACCGGATTCGATGTCCTGCCGGATGGCGTTGAACACTGCCTCGGCCGCGCTGAGGCGGACGAGGGGAGTGGCGGGACGCGGTGCCGGGGTGCTTGGCAACGGCGACTGGCCGCCGTCGGCCTGTCCTGCTGTCCGGCTGTCTGACAGGTTCACGGTTAAGAATATGGCACGGGTCACAAGGGGCTGTCAACCGGGCCTTCCTTGGCTTCCGGCCCTTGCCCGGCGCCCGCCGCAGCCTTTCGGCGCATAATCGAGGTGGAGCGGCCGGCCATCGGGTGCCGGCGGACAGGGAGGTCCGGATGCAGGCGCCGCCACGCATTACCGTCGAGGTCCCGCTGCTCAGCCTGGGTGACGGGCCTGCCGACTATGAGGCGCTGGGCAGCCACGTCGATGCGCTGCGCCGGCCGCGCGGGCTCCACATGACCCTGCTGCATGTGGGAATCCTCGAAGACTTCGCGGCGGACGTGGCCGTGTGGACCAAAGGGTTCACCGGCGAGGACGCCGCGCTTGTGCGGACCGCGACGTGGCTTCGGGGACTGCCCGTCCTGGAGGGGTTTTCCGCGAACGCGGGCAGGCTGGTGGTCCTGGGCGGCGGCAGGATCTACGGGCTGGAAGTCGACATCCCCCAGCCGGTGCGCGATTTCCAACTCTCCCTGGTGGTGGCATTGCACGCCCTCTTGGACGATCTCGCCGTGGACAACATCGACGACTTCATCCTCAGCTCGCGCGCCCTGGGCTACAGGTCTCCGCGGTGGATCCCGCATGTAGCCGTGGGCCGGCCGAAGACCAGTCACAGCGGGCCCATCGACATCGAGCCGCTGGCCCTCGACTTCGGGCCGTCGCGGATCAGGAACGAGTGGGCGCTGGCTGAGGCTGGCGGCATGTCGTTGGGACTGTAGGCCGATGCAGGCTGGGCTGGCTTGTCACGCCTGGTCTCCTGTGGATGACTCGCCGGTTCGCATTCTGCTGGATCACCCGCATAGGACTGCCTGTGTTCGGCAAGATGGCGGGCTGTACGGAGGCCAATCAACCGGTGATCCAGCAGAATGTTGTCGGCACAGTGCGGCGGATTCCGCGACATCATTCGCCGAATACGGCCGCCCGCCGCGGAATGGCGGGCCCGGGCAGTCAGGCGCCGAGAATCATCGCGCGAAATCCGCCGCGTCCCGGGGCGGTCAGGCAAGGACCGCTACCCTGAACCGTGATGCCCACCGAAACCAACGCCACCGAAGGCGCCCACGGCACCAGCGAAGCAGCAGCCTTCGCACACCCCGCGATCGCTGCCGCCCTCAAGGACCTCGAAAGCCACCTCAAGGGAAACTCGAGGGTCATCCTCGGCATCACGGGACCGCCCGGCGTCGGGAAATCTACCTTCGCGGCTTGCCTCGCCGCGCATTTCGGGCCGGAAACCAGCGTGGTGGTTCCGATGGACGGCTTCCACCTAGGCGAGGCGGTCATCGCCGGGACGGAGCTGAAGGCGCGCAAGGGCGCCATCGAAACTTTCGACGTCGGCGGTTACTTCTCGCTGCTGCAGCGGCTCAAAAGCCGCGACGAGGACACCGTCTACGCACCGCTGTACACGCGCGAGATCGAGGAACCCATCGCCGCCTCGATCGCGGTCCCGGCCGGGATCCCGCTGGTCATCACCGAAGGCAACTACCTTCTGAACCCGGACCCGGCCTGGCAGAAGGTCCGGGGACAGCTCGACGCCGTCTGGTACCTCGAGCTCCCGGCGGGCCTCCGACTCGAACGCTTGATCCGCCGGCACGTCGAGTTCGGCAAGGAACCCGCGGCGGCCGAGGCCTGGGCCAAGGGCAGCGACGAAGCCAATGCCCGCCTCATCCAGGCCGACAGCCACCGCGCGGACCGCATCCTGCCCTGGAGTTAGGAGCGGCCTGGAACTAGCTCTCCGTACGGGTACGGTGGAGGAGACCCTCTCACGCCGACCCGAGGACAACCATGTCTCCGCGCACCCTGTTCCGAACCCTTGCCTTCGCCGAGGCCGTCACCTGGACGCTGCTGCTGATCGGACTGGTCCTGAAGTACGTCACCGGAACCACGGAATGGGGCGTGCGGATCGGCGGCGGCATCCACGGCTTCGTCTTCCTCTGCTACGCCGCCGTGGCGGCCTTCACCTGGGTCAACCAGAAATGGAGCGCCGGAACGGGCCTGCTGGCGATCGCCTCCGCGGTGGTCCCGTACGCGACCGTTCCCGTCGAAAAGCGGCTGGACCGTGGCGGATTGCTCGACGGCGGCTGGCGGCTGGCCGAAGGCGGCGAGACGCCGAAGGGTCTCCCCGAAACCGTCCAGGCCTGGGTGCTGCGCAAACCATGGCTGGCACTCGGCATCGCCCTCGCGGGCGTGGCCGCGGTGTTCAGCTTCCTGCTGTTCATGGGCCCGCCCGACACCTGGTTCGCCTGAGCCGGGCAGCCCGTCCCGGGCAGGCAGCCCGCAAGTCTTAAAGGTGCTGGATGCCCGCCCGCTGCATCGCGTCCCGGTAGGTCTCGATGGTCTTCTCCAGCAGTTCCTGCTGCTTCGCCTCGGACAGGGCAAACGCCCGCCCGCCCAGGGCGCTGGCCTTGTAGACCTTGATTCCGTGCTGCTTGAGCGCCGAGTGGTAGGTCTTTTCGAACAGGGTGAGGAAGGCGGCGGCTTCCGCTCCGTGCGCGACGACGGCGGAGACTCTCTTGTTGATCTTCAGGAACTGGCGGAACGGCTTGAGTCCGTCCAGCTTTTCCTGCGCGCTCAGTGACGGCGGCAGGCCCGCGTCGCGGACCCAGGGGTAGCTGTGCCACGGCATGACGTAGCGGGGGTCCAGCTCGGCTCCGGTGTAGATCTCCTGCGCACGGCGGGCTGAGTCGTCGTCGTTGAAGTACGACACGAACCCGGACACCGTCCCGCGGCCGGGACTCACCTGGAGGCTGACGATCCGGCACTCGTCTTCGTCGTGGACGGGGTCGACATACGGGACCATGGAGCCGGGTTTCCGGGCCATCAATTCCTCGCAGAGCTGCGTTACGGCAGCGATGTTCGGTTCGCGGAGCAGGGCACGTTTGCCGTCCCAGTCAATGTCCACGTTTTCTCCTTCGGCAAGTCAGCCCCCAGAAATCGTCCGTCTCCTGACACTTTACGCGCCGCACCCGCGTATCGTCGCCGGTAATTTTTCCCCGTGGCCGGGTGCGACCCCACCGTGCCCTTCCGGCTTGAACGGCACGGTCGTAGGCTGGACAGGAAGGACAGGAACCACCAAAAGCCGCGTGACCCATGGGACGAACCCATCCCGGACTGGCGCTTTGCGCAACAATCGCGACCGCCTTGCTTGCGGCCTTCGGCATGGCGTCGCCCGCCTCGGTTCCGGAATGGGCAGGCACCCCGGCCGTGAGCGCCGTGACCGCCCCGTCGCCGTCGGCCCAACTGCTGCGCATGACCATGGGCCAGCGGATCGGGCAGTTGTTCATGGTCGCCGCCACCGCCACAGGTGCCTCGTCCGCCACGCTGTCCGACCTTTCCACCTACCATGTGGGCAACGCCTACCTCTCCGGCCGCAGCTCCTTGGGCACCACGGCAACGGCCGCCGTCGTCCGGAGCTTGACCCAGCGCGTCTCGGCCGCCGCAACGGGTAATGTCAGGCTGCTCGTGGGAACCGACCAGGAGGGCGGTTACGTCCAAGTCCTCAGCGGCCCCGGCTTCTCCACGATCCCCACGGCCCTGTACCAGGGCACGCTGGCTCCGACGACGCTGCAGGGCGACGCGCATACCTGGGGCGGACAACTCGTTGCCGCCGGGTTGAACCTGAACCTGGCACCCGTGCTGGACACCGTGCCCAGCGCCGCCTTTGCTCCGCTGAACGCCCCCATCGGCTACTACGAACGCGAGTATGGCTACACGCCCGCCACCGTCTCGAGCCACGGCTTGGCCTTCGCGGCAGGGATGAGGCAGGCGGGGCTAGTCACCGCCGTCAAGCACTTCCCCGGGCTGGGACGGGTCACGGCCAACACGGACACCAGCAGCAACGTCCATGACACCATCACCACGATCTCGGACCCATACCTGCAACCCTTCCACGACGCCGTCAACGCAGGCACCGGCATCGTCATGGTCTCCAGCGCCTACTACGACCGGATCGATTCCGCCCACATTGCCCCGTTTTCCAGCGTCATCCTGAAGACCATGCTGCGGGTGAACCTTGGCTTCACTGGCGTCATCCTTTCCGACGACCTGTGCAACGCAGCGCAGCTGGCACCATGGTCCTTGGCCGAACGCGCCGTTGACTTCTTCAGCGCCGGCGGCACCATGCTGCTGTGCGCCAACCCGGCCAGCATTCCCGCCATGTACCACGCCGTGCTCAGCCGTGCCCAGCAGAGCGCGGCCTTCGACGCGGTGGTCAACGCGGCAGCACTCAAAGTGCTGCAGCTCAAGGCAAGCGCCCTCCCGAGCGCCTTCGGCCACGGAGCGACGAGCTACATGACCGATTTCAACGGCGACGGCACCGGCGATGTGCTGGCCCGGGACCCTGCCGGGGCGCTGTGGCTGTATCCGGGCAGGGGCAACGGCACGTGGTTCCCCCGGGTCCAGGTGGGTGGCGGCTGGCAGAACATGACGGCGCTGTTGAGCCCGGGTGATTTCAACGGTGACGGGGCGTCCGATGTGCTGGCCCGGGACCCGTCAGGGGCGTTGTGGCTGTATCCGGGCAGGGGCAACGGCACGTGGTTCCCCCGGGTCCAGGTGGGTGGCGGCTGGCAGAACATGACGGCGCTGTTGAGCCCGGGTGATTTCAACGGTGACGGGGCGTCCGATGTGCT